>Ga0247840_10000353_pt1 | contig 96359 bp, 89 predicted proteins | sample LaCruzMarch2015__FD_192404 | JGI IMG/M metagenome (GOLD analysis project Ga0247840, IMG submission 192404) | Freshwater microbial communities from meromictic Lake La Cruz, Castile-La Mancha, Spain - LaCruzMarch2015_17m | ecosystem: Environmental > Aquatic > Freshwater > Lake | place: Spain... | reverse complement strand
CACTGGTTCACAAGGCTGTTGGGGATCAGTTAGTTGCGGTCTTTGTCGATCACGGCTTGTTGCGCGAGGGAGAAGCTCAGCAGGTTCAGCGGGATTACGTTGCAGCCACCGGTATTCGCCTGGTGACCGTGAACGCCGAAGAGAAGTTCCTTTCCGCCCTTGCGGGTGTTTCTGATCCTGAGACCAAGCGGAAGATTATTGGCCGAGAATTCATCAGAACTTTCGAACAAGCCCAGGCCGAGCTAATTGCCGAAGCCAAGGCCGATAACCGGCCAATCAAGTTCTTGGTGCAGGGAACTTTGTATCCCGATGTTGTTGAATCTGGCGGCGGTGTCACCGCAGGGATCAAATCCCATCACAACGTAGGTGGCCTTCCAGAGGATTTGCAATTCGAACTTGTTGAACCGCTTCGCACACTATTCAAAGATGAAGTTCGCGCTATTGGTAAAGAGCTCGGTCTACCGGCAGAAATTGTTCAGCGTCAGCCATTTCCAGGGCCTGGCCTTGGAATTCGAATCGTTGGTGAAATCACCAAGGACCGACTAGATCCTCTTAGAAAAGCTGATGCGATTGTTCGAGAAGAACTAACTGCCGCTGGTTTAGATGCCGAGATTTGGCAGTGCCCGGTTGTGCTTTTGGCTGATGTTCGTTCCGTTGGTGTTCAAGGCGATGGTCGAAGCTACGGACACCCAATTGTTTTGCGCCCAGTATCGAGTGAGGATGCGATGACTGCGGACTGGACCAGACTCGACTACGACGTGCTAGCAAGAATTTCTAACCGCATCACAAATGAGGTCGAGGGTGTCAACCGAGTTGTTCTCGATGTGACATCAAAGCCCCCCGGCACCATCGAATGGGAGTAGCTTTTTGCGCCCGCTTGTTCTAGGTCACCGTGGTGCGTGTGGCTACCGTCCCGAAAATACTTTGGAATCTTTCGAGCTTGCAATTGCTCAAGGAGCAGACGGTGTTGAGTGTGATCTAGTTCCAAGCAGAGATGGCGAACTTATTCTCAGACATGAAAACTGGCTCAATGGAACAACCGACATCGAATCCCATCCGCAGTTTGCTGAGCGCTCCCGCGCTGGCTACTCTGACGGCATTACCGAGAACGGATTCTTTAGCGAAGACTTCGATTTAGCTGAACTTGAGACGGTTCGGGCCATAGAACGCCTGCCGGAAGTTAGGCCCGGCAGTGCCAAATTCAATGGCAAATTCAAGATTCCAACCCTCGATCAGCTTTTGGCAGCTAGCTTCATGGATGGAAAAACCCTAGTTATAGAGGTAAAGCACGGCATGCATTTCACCAGAAAAGGCATGGACATAGCGGGGGCAGTGAGCCGCAAGCTGAACGAGTCCAACTGGAAAGAGCGGGGAATCAAGGTTGTCCTTGAAAGCTTCGACTACGAGATGATGCTGCTTCTAAAGCAAGCATGCGGCGCGGATAAAAAGTATGTCTTTCTAACCGAGAAGGCCAGACTTCCAAATGACGAAACAACTCTGACTAGAAGGTATCTCGAGCAGATTACGAACGACTTTGATGGCGTCAGTCTTGATTTAGCACTCTTGTTTGACGAGGACGCAGTGGGCAATTACACAGTCTCGAATGGCTCGATTGAGCTAGCCAAAGAAGTTGGGCTAGACGTGTTTGGCTGGACTCTTAAGGCTGAAGACGCAACTGAAAGTGTTGATGACTACTTTGCAAAAGTTGCGCTTGCTGGACTGGATGGCATCTTCGTTGATCAACCCGATCTTTTGCGCAGCATTGTCGATGGCACCGCCTAGGCTAGGCAGGTCATGAACCAGAATCTCCTTGAAGGGCTCAACCCGCAGCAAGTTGCTGCGGTGACTCACCGTGGCCCGGGTCTTCTGATCGTCGCCGGTGCTGGCTCGGGCAAGACAAAAGTTCTAACTCACCGCATAGCTCACCTGCTGGATAACAAAGAAGCCTGGCCTTCGCAGATTCTTGCAATTACTTTCACAAACAAAGCCGCCAACGAAATGAAGGAGCGCGTTCACGCTCTGCTTGGAAGCGTTGCAGATGGAATGTGGATTAAGACCTTTCACTCCGCCTGCTTGCAAATTCTTCGCCGGGAAGCAGGACTGCTCGGTCACGACTCAAACTTCACCGTCTATGACACTGGAGACACCAGGGCACTAATAAAGAGACTGATACGCGAATCAGGCAGCGACATAGAGGGGCTAAAACCTCAAAGCGTTGCTGCAAGAATCTCAAACGCCAAGAACGAGCTCAAAGATTCGCAAGATTTCTACTCAATGATTGATTCGACCAATCCAAAGGACCGAGCCATCGCCGAAATCTTCACTCAGTATGCAGCGGAACTTCGCAAAAACAACGCCTTTGACTTTGACGATCTAATCGCAGAGACGGTTTACCTCTTCCGCTCATTTCCCAACATCGCAGCCCAGTACCAGCGGCGCTTTAGGCACATCCTGGTTGATGAGTATCAGGACACCAACCACGCCCAGTACTCACTGATTCGTGAGCTCACTAAGCCCATCGCCGATGCCCATAACGAGCCCGATCCTTCGACGGGAGAGCTACCTGGCCCATCTGCCATCACAGTGGTCGGTGACTCAGATCAGTCGATCTATGCCTTCCGCGGAGCGGATATGAGAAACATCGCAGAGTTCGCCAAGGATTTCCCAGGGTCAACCACAATCTTGCTTGAGCAAAACTACCGCTCCACCCAGAACATCCTTTCTGCTGCCAACGCAGTGATATCCAAGAATTTTGATCGCCCCGAAAAAAACCTCTGGACCGACGCTGGCGATGGAGAAAAGATCATCTCCTTCACCGGTCTCGACGAACGATCAGAGGCTGCCTACGTCGTTGATCAGATTTCTGAGCTTCGGCAGTCATCGGTTGCCTACAGAGACATGGCAATTTTGTATCGCACAAATGCCCTATCGCCTTCTTTGGAAGCGGAGCTAAAAAACCAACGGGTGCCGTACGCAGTTATCGGAGGACTCAAGTTCTACGAGCGCAAAGAAATCAAAGATGCCCTTGCCTATCTAACTGCGATAGCAAACCCGAGAGATGACGAAGCGATTCGAAGAATTCTGAACGAGCCCTCCAGGGGAATCGGTGAGAAAACAGAGCTCAAAATTGCTGAACTTGCAAGACGTGAAGAGATTTCATTTCGACAGGGACTTGGTCGAACCGACACTCTAGACCTTGGTCCAAAGCTTACGAATTCCCTTACGGCTTTTTCAAGACTGCTAAATGATCTTGATGCTATGGCTGTTGAATCCAAGATTGCTGATGTGTTATCGGCTGCGTTGAATCTTTCTGGATATCGCGCAGCACTGGAAGATAGTCGCGATCCGCAGGACGAAGCACGAGTGGATAACCTCGATGCTTTGATTGGACAAGTCTTTGAGTACCAGAGGCAAAACCCGGATGCGACCATCGCTGAATACCTAGCGGATATCACTCTGGCTGCAGCAGCCGATGAGATTGACGATGATTCTGGAAGCGTTTCACTAATGACGCTTCACACCGCAAAGGGTTTGGAGTACGAAGTGATTTTCCTTGTCGGTCTTGAACAAGGAACTTTGCCGCACGTGCGCTCCTTCTATGAACCAGGTGGGGTGGCCGAAGAGCGAAGACTTCTTTATGTGGGTATGACTAGAGCAAGACAAAGGCTCTATTTGACCTCCGCCTTGCAACGGACACTTTTTGGCTCAACTACCGCCTTTTTGCCAAGTAGCTTCCTGGGGGATATCCCTCCGGAACTGCTTCAAACCGAAGGAGCCCAGAGGGCATCCAGCGGCTTTATTACTGGAGGGTTCAAAGGAATGGGCGGATCAACCCCAACGCCTTCGATGAAACCAAAGACTCAGATCGCCGGTGCCATAAGAGAGGTAAGGGACAACAGTTCCTTGCAGTTGGTTATTGGCGATCGCATCAAGCACGCGGATTATGGGCAAGGAACTGTTAGTTCCGTAAGGGACGAAGGACCCAAGCAGGTCGCAGAGGTCAAATTTGATGAGGGTTCAACTAAGTCTCTGGTGGTCAAAATAGCCCCTATCGAAAAGCTCTAAACTTGAGTGAATAAGGCCATTGGCCATTTCTTCTAATTCGAAGCGGGATAAAAGTTGGATTTATTTGAGTATCAAGCACGCGATCTTTTCGAGAAGTATCAGGTTCCTGTCCTTCAGGGCCTAATCGCGGACACCCCAGAACAAGCCGAAGCAGCAGCTGCCAAGATTGGCGGCACCGTTGTAGTCAAGGCCCAGGTGAAAACCGGTGGTCGAGGCAAAGCTGGAGGCGTCAAGGTCGCTAACTCACCTGCAGAAGCTAAAGAAGCAGCATCCAAGATTCTGGGACTGGATATCAAGGGACACGTTGTCAAGCGCGTCATGATTGCCGAAGGCGCAAAGATCGCCAAGGAGTTTTACTTTTCGGTTTTGCTAGATAGATCAAACCGAACCTTTTTGTCTCTTTGCTCCGTCGAGGGCGGAATGGAAATTGAGCAGCTAGCCGAGGAGCGCCCAGAGGCGCTCGCAAAAATCGCCATTGACGCAGTCAAGGGAATCGATCTTGCAAAGGCACTGGAGATTGCCAAAGCCGGAGGCTTTGACGACGAACTATCCGCAAAGGTCGCACCGATTTTCGTAAAGCTATATGAAGTATTCAAAAAAGAAGACACCACACTGGTGGAAGTAAACCCATTGGTGCTAACCGAAGATGGCAAGATTCTGGCTCTAGATGGCAAAGTGTCATTCGATGACAATGCCGAGTTCCGCCACGAGCGCGAAGATCTAGAGCGCGACGCACTTGACCCACTCGAAGCCAAGGCCAAGGCCATGGATTTGAACTACGTAAAACTTGACGGCGAAGTTGGAATCATCGGAAACGGTGCAGGACTGGTTATGTCCACCCTGGACGTAGTTGCCTATGCAGGTGCGCGTCACGGGGGAGTAAAGCCGGCTAACTTCCTGGACATCGGTGGAGGAGCCTCAGCCGAAGTTATGGCTGCGGGACTAGATGTGATCTTGAACGACCCACAGGTCAAGAGCGTATTTGTAAACGTCTTTGGTGGAATCACTGCTTGTGACGCAGTTGCCAACGGAATCGTTGGAGCTTTGGAAAAGCTTGGCTCAAAAGCTTCCAAACCTTTGGTTGTGCGCCTCGATGGCAACAACGTTGTTGAGGGAAGAAAAATTCTGGCGGATGCAAATCACCCGCTTGTAACCGTTGTCGAGACCATGGACGAGGCTGCCGATAAAGCAGCTGCGCTAGCAAGCAAGTAGGGAAGAACTTAATGGCAATTTTTCTAGACCAGAATTCAAAAATCATCGTCCAGGGTATGACTGGATCTGAAGGAATGAAGCACACCCAGCGTATGCTCAAGGGCGGCTCCAACATCGTTGGTGGAGTAAACCCTCGCAAGGCAGGCGAAACCGTTGAAGTTGATGGCAAGACCCTTCCAATCTTTGGTTCCGTTGCTGAGGCTATGAAGGAAACCGGTGCGAATGTCACCGTGATGTTTGTTCCTCCTGCTTTCGCAAAGGCCGCCATGATCGAGGCAATCGATGCCGAGATAAAACTTGCAGTTGCAATCACCGAAGGCATTCCAGTTCACGACTCGGCAGAAGCTTGGGCGTACAACGTATCCAAAGGACTAAAGACTCGAATCATTGGCCCTAACTGCCCTGGCATCATCAGCCCAGGAAAATCTAATGCGGGAATTACCCCGAGCGATATCACAGGCCCTGGTCCTATTGGACTTGTTTCCAAATCCGGAACTCTTACATATCAAATGATGTTTGAGCTACGCGATATCGGAATGTCAACCGCTATTGGAATTGGTGGAGACCCAGTTATTGGGACCACTCACATCGATGCACTCGAAGCTTTCCAAAATGACCCTGAGACCAAGGCAATTGTTTTGATCGGTGAAATCGGTGGCGACTCGGAAGAAAAAGCTGCCGCCTACATCAAGAACCACGTCACCAAGCCAGTGGTGGCTTATGTTGCCGGATTCACAGCACCCGAGGGTAAGACCATGGGTCACGCTGGAGCCATTGTTTCTGGCTCTGCCGGAACTGCCCAAGCCAAAAAGGAAGCCTTCGAAGCCGTCGGCGTCAAGGTTGGCAAAACTCCGAGCGAGACCGCGGCGCTTATGCGCGAGGTAATCAGTTCTTTCTAAAGAACTCTTGTAAGTGAATAAGCCACAGACCTTCTTTCTCGCAGCATTCGATGCTGCGATTCGGGTGTTGCTTGGGCTAGGTGTGCTGCTAGGTCCACTGACCATAGTTTGGCTTTTCGAAAATGACGCACAAGTTGATTGGCTTGTAGCCTTTCGAGCAGCGTCAGATTTTTGGCTACTTTCCCACGGCACCAGGCTGGTAGTTCCAGCCGGTGAAATACTTGGCGTTGCAGTTCCAACTTTTGTAGTTGCACTTATTCCACTTGGAATGACGATTTGGTTCGCCAGACTTTATTACACCGCAGGTAAGAGATTCCTTGCCTCTTCTGCGCTTTGGCCTGGCTGGCTTGGAGGAACTTTAGTTATGGGAATCGCATCGCTTGGAATAAGCACCCTCGCTTTTGATCCAGCAATTTATCCAGTGACTTGGCAAGGAGTCGTTTTCCCCACCGCCTTGTTTTTCTTGTTTCAATTTCTAGGTTCAGTTTTTGGTAAGCCCGATGAGCTCTTTGATGGTGATGTGCTTGACCAGGCCCCTGAGCGTGATCGAATCCGGAGAGAGCTTAATGATTTCCGCCTCCGGATGCACTGGAGCATTCGTTCGCTAATTGCGCCTGCGCTTCGCGCTGGAACATCCATCACGGTAATGCTGCTTATGGTTTCAGCTTTTGTGATTGCAATCTTGATTGGCTTTAGTTGGATTGATATCACAAGGCTCTATGAAAGTGTCCAGGTAAGCGTACTTGGAGCGGTTGTGCTGACAGCGGGGCAGTTGGCACTGCTTCCGAACCTAATTATCTTTGGTGCGGCATGGTTTACCGGTGTTGGTTTCTCAATTGGAACCGGTTCCTTGATATCTCCACTTGGGTCTCAAGTTGGACCGCTTCCTGCAGTGCCACTGCTTGGGGCACTTCCGGTAGGAAGACTGGATTTTGGCATGATCGCAATTGTGGTGGTTTTGCTTGCAGCCTTCATCGCGACGTTGTCGATTCGGCGATCGGCAGATGAGATCAGATTTGAATTTGCCACCGCATGGTCAGCTGCTATTTCCTTAGGGCTTTCAATTGCAGTAGTGACCTCGGTTCAGCTTGGGATTCTTGCGGTGCTTGCCTCTGGAGGGGCGGGGCCTGGCAGGCTTAGCCAAATTGGGATAAACCCGTGGCTACTGATGTTGATTAGCTTTATTGAAGTTTTCGTTGTTGCCACACTCGCAGCTTTCTTTAGCGCCCGCCCAGCTGAGGCAAGCGCCCCAAAACCCAGACCAGTAAGCTAGCCGCATGTTGTCGGTCGTGGTCTTGATTTCAGGTACTGGATCGAACCTACTTGCCTTATTGAAAGCAATCGAGAATCCTCTAGTACCAGTTCGCGTTCTCGCGGTTGGTTCGGATGGCGCAGCTCCTGGTTTAGCGCATGCTGACTTATACGGAATACCAACTTTCGTGGTTGAGCGCGGAAAATTTGCCAACCGTGAAAGCTGGGGACGAAGACTGCAGGAAACTGTCGAGTCTTACAACCCAGACCTTATTGCCTTGGCTGGATTCATGAAGATTCTTCCTGCAAGCTTTATCGACCGCTTCAGCCCGAACATTATTAACATCCATGCCTCAATGCTTCCTCTATTTCCTGGAGCTAACGCGGTCCGCGACACATTGGCTGCAGGGGTGACTGAAACCGGTGCAACTATTCATGTTGTTGATGCGGGTATAGATACAGGTCCAATCATCGAGCAAAGGACAGTTCCAGTGATGCCCGGGGATGATATCGCAACTCTTCACGAGCGAATCAAAGTGCATGAGCGCGACATGCTTATTCAAACAATCATTGGTGTTGCCGAAAAGCGCATCGATCTAGCGAGCTTCTAGAGCACAATCATGGAAAGCAAGTACCTAGCCGCTGACTACCGTCACTACGACAAGATCCCAATCAAGCGCGCACTTATCTCCGTGTCAGACAAGAGGGGACTGCTCGAGCTTGCCAAATCTCTAGCTACAGCCGGCGTAGAAATTGTCTCAACCGGTTCCACGGCAAAAACAATTGCCGAAGCTGGAATCAAAGTCACCGAAGTTTCTAAGGTCACCGGATTTGAAGAAACTCTGGATGGTCGAGTAAAGACCTTGCATCCTTCAATTCACGCTGGATTACTTGCTGATCTTCGCCTGGTTTCTCACCAAAGCCAACTCAAGGATTTAAACGTTGAGCCATTTCAGTTGGTGGTAGTGAACCTGTATCCGTTCGTCGAGGCAATTACCGCCGGGGCAACTGGAGAGCAGGCAATTGATCAAATTGACATCGGTGGACCAGCCATGGTTAGGGCTTCAGCCAAAAATCACGCCAATGTGGCCATTGTGGTGGACCCCAGCAGGTACCCAGAAATCATCGGGGCTATTGAAGAGGGGGGAACAACCTTAAAGCTGCGCAAAGAGCTAGCCCTGCTTGCTTTTTCCCACACCGCCAAATACGACACTGCCGTTTCTAACTGGATGGCCAATTCCGCCGACGAAGCTTGGAAGTTGGAGGCTGGAAGATCAACCGAGGAACCAAGCAAAAACCCGGGATTTACAAAGACTCTTGAAATTCAAGCCTCTTTAGCTTCGGTACTTCGCTACGGAGAAAACTCGCATCAATCTGCAGCGCTCTACAAGAATGATGGACTAGAAACATCTCTTGGAATTGCACAAGCAAAACAATTCGGCGGCAAGGGAATGTCTTACAACAATTACGTCGATGCTGACGCGGCCCTTCGTGCAGCCTATGATTTCAATGAACCAGCAGTGGCCATCATTAAGCACGCTAACCCCTGCGGTATCGCAATTGGGGCAGTCGATTCCCCGGATCCAATTGCAGATGCTCACGCCAAGGCTCACTTTTGTGATTCTATTTCTGCTTACGGGGGAGTAATTGCAGCGAACCGAACTGTGAGTTTGGAAATGGCCAAACAAGTTGCTGACATATTTACCGAAGTGATAATCGCACCGGGTTACGACTTCGAAGCTTTACAGCTTCTTCTGACCAAGAAAAACCTTCGAGTGCTTCAGCTACCACCAAACTATTCCAGGGAAGCTTTTGAACTCAAACAAGTTTCCGGCGGATTGCTATTGCAGGAAACCGATAGTTTTGAAAACTTCACAAGCAAGAACTGGAAGTTGGTTTCGGGGGTAAACGCTGATCCTCAAACCAGATCCGATCTTGAGTTTGCATGGCGCGCAGTACGCTCAGTGAAATCAAATGCAATCTTGCTGGCCAAAGACGGAGCATCTATTGGCATTGGAATGGGCCAGGTAAACCGAGTGGATTCTTGCGAATTAGCAGTTTCCCGAGCTGGTGCTCGAGTTAGGGGAACGGTCGCTGCCAGCGACGCCTTTTTCCCATTCGCTGATGGGCTAGAGCTTTTGATTCGCGCCGGGGTGAAGGCAGTTGTGCAACCAGGTGGTTCCGTTCGCGACGACGAAGTTATTGCGGCGGCAACCGCAGCGGGCATAACAATGTATTTCACTTCGGAGCGTCACTTCTTCCACTAGAACCCTTGTTTTAGGCGGAAGTTGGGAATTATCTGAGCTTCCTGGTGTTAGCCTAAGAGGCTGCCTTGCAAGGGCAGAAAAAGGCATTTAGAGGAATCATGAAACAGGCGAAAACGGTAGCAACACTGCTGCGCATTTTCCCCTACGCAAAAAAAGCACTTCCTCGCATTTCTCTTGGAATCGTCGCTGCGTTAGCAGCCCATGGATTTGCTCTTGCTATTCCGCAGGTGCTTAGAGACCTAATCAACGACCTTGAATCGGTTAGAACTTTAGATGCTCTGTACTTCTCGGTAATCCTAGTTTTGATAATGGGAGTACTCGAAGCGGTGATGGTTCTTCTTCGACGTTGGTTAGTTCTTACTCCTGGAACATTTGTTGAAGCAGGACTTCGAAGCACACTGTATGCGAAGCTTCAAGATCTCCCGGTTAATTTTCACGACCGTTGGCCTTCGGGGCAACTGCTTTCTCGTGCAACGCAAGATCTAAGCCTTATACGCCGTTGGCTTTCATTCGGTGTGGTTCTGCTTGTCGCCAACGCAATCACGATAGTTGCAGGCCTTGCCATCTTGTTTACTTTCCATTGGCTTCTGGGACTCATCTTTTTTGTCATCTCTGTTCCAATCTGGATTCAGGGTTATCGCTTTGAGGCAAAGTATGGAACAATCGCTAGGCTCTCTCAGGATCAAGCGGGAGATCTTGCAACTTCGGTCGAAGAGTCAGTTCACGGTATTCGTGTTCTAAAAGCATTTGGTCGCGGCGATCATGCAGCTAGTAAATTCGCCAAGGAAGCCAAGGATCTTCGATCTACCGAGTTGAAAAAAGCTGGACTGATTGCAAACATTTGGGTTTATCTGTTGCTTATTCCAGAATCGGCGATTGCCCTTTCAATGCTGGTCGGCGTGTTTTTAGTTGCTGACGGTTCTCTAACTGTTGGTGGGTTGGTGGCGTTTTTTGCTACGGCTACCGTTCTTCGTTGGCCAACCGAGTCCATCGGATTCTTACTTTCTATGACCCTCGATGCCAAAACTGCCGTTCAGCGCTTTTTCGAAGTAATTGACGAGCCGGTTGGAATCGAAGATCCAGCAAGCCCAAAGACCATCAAGGACCCTAAGGGCAGGCTTGAATTCAAGGATGTCCACTTCAGGTACCCGGATTCCCCAGCAAATCAGCAAGATATAGTCAACGGCGTGAACTTGGTTCTAGAGCCGGGCGAATCAGTTGCCCTAATTGGAATCACCGGTTGTGGCAAGACCACCCTCACTGCACTTACTTCAAGACTCTATGACGTGACTTCTGGCGTAATAGAAATAGACGGGGTGGATATCAAAGACCTCACTCGTTTTGAACTTAGGTCGCACGTAGCGATGGCTTTTGAAGACGCTACATTGTTTTCCGCCTCAGTTCGGGACAACATCTTGCTCGGTAGAGAACAATCCACCGAGGAAGAACTCAGAGAAGCTATAACGGTCGCTCAAGCCCAGTTTGTTTACGATCTTCCCGAAGGACTAGAAACCAAGATTGGCGAAGAGGGCCTCTCGCTCTCCGGAGGTCAGCGCCAGCGTTTAGCCCTTGCCCGAGCTGTTGCAGCAAAGCCTGCAATTCTGGTTTTGGACGACCCACTTTCAGCACTTGATGTTGCAACTGAGGCATTGGTTGAGGAAGCACTAAGGAATGTTCTAAAAAACACCACAGCTTTGATTGTTGCGCACCGCCCATCAACGGTTCAGTTAGCTGACAAAGTTGCCCTGATGCAAGATGGCAAAGTGGTTGCCGTTGGAAAGCACTCCGATCTTCTCGCCAGCAACGAACACTACCGCTACGTTATTTCATCTCTTGATACCTCGGGTAATCAAATTGAGGTGGAGCGATGAGCATGCAGGGAGTCTCCGGTGAAGAAAAGATTGAGCTAAACAAGGAAGAATCAAAAGCAGTCAAGCTCCGTTCGCGCAAGCTTTTGTTGTCTTTGATTTATCCAGTGCGCGGAAGACTGCTGCTTAGCTTATTGATTGTTGTTTTATCTCAAGCGCTGCGAGTTGCAGGACCTGCTTTAATTGCACTTGCCATCGACTGGGCGTTACCGGCTGCTCTAAAATCTGACACCACACCACTGTTTTTGGTGGTTGGTGGCTACTTGTTTGCAGCTGTTGCCACAGCATCGCTAATCAGCTGGTTCCTGCGCTTCGCGGCCAAGATAAACCAAGACGTGCTGCTTGATCTTCGGCAGCGAATTTTCATCCACACTCAGAAACTCTCCCTAGAGTTTCACGAGAAGTACACCTCAGGACGCGTAATTTCCCGCCAAACCAGCGATCTAGACGCCATCAAGGAACTGCTTGATACCGGTGGCAACGAGATGATCGCAGGGCTATTGTTTATGTTCTTTACCGCCACAGCCTTGGTGCTTCTGGATCCGGTCAGCTTTTGGATCCTTATGGTGAGCTGGATACCTCTTATCTTGATCACCCGCTGGTTCCAGGTGAACTCACAATTGATGTTCCGCGAGTCCAGGGTCTCTTCAGCCAAGCTGATTGTTCACTTCGTTGAGACCATGACTGGTATCCGCGCAGTGAAGGCCTTCCGAAAGGAAAAGCGCAACGAGGCAACCTACGGTGTGCTGGTTGAGGACTACCGAAACATCAACGCCCGAGTTATCCAGCTGTTTGGAATCTATGACCCGGGCCTTATCGTGATTGGAAACATTACCGTTGCCGCAATTTTGCTCTCCGGTGGAATCAGGGTTTTGGAAGGCTCCCTTGGAATCGGAGTAATGACCGCAGCAATCTTGTATGCCAGAAGGTTTTACGACCCGATGGAAGATCTTGCTATGTTCTATAACTCTTACCAGTCTGCAAATTCAGCACTTGACAAAATCTCTGGTGTATTGGAAGAACAGCCGTCGGTTCCAGAAGCTGTAGGAGTAAAGCAACTTGATACCTTCAAGGGTCAAGTGAAATTCGAAGCGGTGTCTTTCCACTACTCAAATGGCATTGAAGTTATTCCAAAGCTGGAGCTTGAAATTCCAGCCGGACAAACCATTGCCTTGGTTGGAACTACCGGTGCTGGTAAATCAACAATCGCCAAATTGGTGTCACGCTTTTATGATCCAACCTCCGGAAAAATCACCCTCGACTCAGTGGATCTAAAAACCATCAGCAGTAAGGATCTGCGCCGAGCAGTTGTGATGGTCACCCAAGAGGCATACCTTTTCTCAGGATCGGTGGCGGATAACATCGCACTTGGTAAACCCGACGCCACCGCCGAGGAAATAGAACAGGCGGCAATATCCGTTGGCGCCCATGATTTCATTTTGAGTCTGCCTGATGGCTACTCCACTGACGTCAACAAGCGCGGTGGTCGGGTTAGCTCAGGCCAGCGCCAGTTGATTTCTTTTGCCAGGGCCTTTATCGCAGACCCTGCTGTGTTGATTCTGGATGAGGCAACTAGCTCCCTGGATGTGCCATCCGAGCGGCTGGTTCAGTATGGACTCAAGACCCTGCTGGCCAATAGAACGGCCATAATCATCGCCCACCGGCTATCTACTGTCTCGATAGCTGATCGGGTTTTGGTCATGGAGCACGGCAAGATCATTGAGGATGACACTCCAAAGAACCTGATCTCGGGCTCTGGCAAATTCTCCAAAATGCATAAGGCATGGCGGGAATCCTTGGTCTTAGCGGGCCTGAAGCTAGGACCCCAGAGGCCCCAGAATTCTTCAGTAGTCTAGTCAAGGCTTAGAAACACTAAAGAAAAGAAAGATACTGACATGGAAAAAATCAAGGTTGTTGGCAAAGTTGTAGAACTTGACGGCGATGAAATGACTCGCATCATCTGGCAGAACATTAAAGACTCTTTGATCTTGCCATTTCTAGATGTTGACCTTGAGTACTACGACCTTTCAGTTCAAAACCGCGATGCCACCGACGACCAGGTGACTATTGACGCAGCTCACGCCATCAAGGCTCATGGCGTTGGAGTCAAGTGCGCAACCATTACGCCGGATGAGGCTCGAGTCACAGAGTTTGGCCTAAAGAAGATGTGGAAGTCTCCGAACGGAACTATCCGAAACATTCTTGATGGAGTTGTTTTCCGCGAGCCAATTATTATCTCCAATGTTCCTCGTCTAGTTCCGGGTTGGACCAAGCCGATTGTTATCGGCCGACATGCTCACGGAGACCAGTACAAGGCAACCGACGTGAAGATTCCTGGCAAGGGAACTGTCACCATGACCTACACCCCAGAAACAGGTGAGCCACAGACTTGGACCATCGCTGACTACCCGGCTGCCGGTGGAGTAGCGATGGGCATGTACAACTACATGGATTCCATTCGCGATTTTGCAAGGGCATCGTTTAACTACGGACTTGCTAGGAACTACCCGGTTTACCTATCAACCAAGAACACCATCTTGAAGGCATATGATGGCGCATTCAAGGATGCGTTCCAGGAAGTATTCGACGCTGAGTACGCTGACCGATTCAAGGCAGCTGGAATCACTTACGAACACCGCCTTATCGATGACATGGTGGCCGCTTGTTTGAAGTGGGAAGGTGGCTACGTTTGGGCCTGTAAGAACTATGACGGCGACGTTCAGTCAGACACCGTAGCTCAGGGCTTTGGATCTTTGGGTCTGATGACATCTGTTCTAACCACCCCGGATGGCAAGACTGCTTTGGCAGAAGCGGCTCACGGAACCGTGACTCGTCACTACCGCGAGCACCAGGCTGGCAAGAAAACCTCCACCAACCCAATTGCTTCAATCTATGCCTGGACACGTGCCCTAATGCACCGCGCCAAGCTAGATGGAACTCCAGAGGTTGCCATGTTTGCTGAAGCCCTAGAGGACGTCGTAATCAAGACTGTTGAGTCAGGCAAAATGACCAAGGACTTGTCCTCGCTTATTGGTAGCGGTCAGGCCTACCAGAGCACCGAAGAATTCATGGCTTCGCTAGCAGAAAATCTGACAGCGCGCCTTAAGTAATCCACCTTGTGTATAACCCCTGACCGAAAATGGTCAGGGGTTTTACATTTGCGCCATGAAAAAATGGCAACCAAACAAAACAGTAAAGCTACTTCCTGCTCTGGCTCTAACTTTTGGAGTATTAGCTCCAATGCCAGCAAGTGCAAGCATCGTCGAAGAGTGTTTCGATAATCAATGCACCATTACCTTTGGGTACACCGGTCAGATTGAACCACTTACCTTTCCCGCTAACGCCACAAACATTCGCTTCGAAGCTCTCGGGGCCCAAGGTGGTAAATCCGGTGGAGGCGGCGGTCGAGTCACTGGCGAATTCACGCAAGTCCCTGAAATTCTCTACATCACAGTCGGTGGTGCTGGAGGTTCGAACGCTGCCGAACCCGGAGGCTTCAACGGCGGTGGCACAGCTGGAGGATCTGCGGGAGTAGAAGGCTCCGGTGGAGGAGCAAGTGACATCAGAATCGGTTATTCGCTTAGCTCCAGGATTGTTGTTGCTGGAGGTGGCGGTGGTCGCGGCTCTGGTCTTGGATCAGGAGGCGGAGCAGGAGGAGGCCTAGTTGGTGCCAACGGTAAAACCGGCCAAGGGTCTGGAGGATTGGGTGGTACTCAGTCCGCAGGAGGTTTGGGTGGTGCAACCTATGGCGATGGCACCTCTGGTACCGCAGGTGACTGGGGAGTTGGAGGCACCGGAGGCTATGGCCCACTGCACGGAGGTGGCGGTGGCGGTGGCGGTTACTACGGCGGTGGCGGTGGTGGCGCAGACGCTGACTCATGCTGCACCGATGCCGGAGGCGGCGGTGGTGGATCTTCATACACCGATCCAAGTTTGATTACCAACGTGGTTCACACTCAGGGAGTTCGTCCAGGAGCAGGACAAATCTCTTTCACTTACCAACTTTTTGTAGACAGCCCTCCTGCTCCACCAGCTGAAGAAACCACGGCACCACCAGCTGAAGAGTCAGCTGCTCCGCCGGCGGAAGAGACAACGGCTCCACCAGTCGAGGAACCAACAACTCCACCGACAACTGCAGAGCCCCCCACCACAGAACCAACAGTTCCGAGTGTGCCCGAACCTGAATCAGTGAACTCAGCTCCAACAGAATCTGAGCAACAAGTGACTTCGCAGCCCGAGCCCACCCAAGCTCCTGTTCAAGAACCTGCTCCGACAAATTCGGAAGTTGCTCCGGAGCCAGTTGAAGAGTTCGTCGCACCAATTGCTGCTGAGGTTATTCCAAATGAGCCTCAATCTATGTCGATCGAGGAATCTGGCTCAGTTGTAAATGAATTAGTGACTGCGCAAGAGCCGATAGCGAAGGATGAAATTGTGCAGCAGCCTTCAAACTTGTCTCAGGCGGCACAAAAAGTTGTGGTTCCGGTTCAAGACAAGCAGTCGCCCTGGAACTCGAACAGTCTGTTTGCTGGACTAATCGGGCTTGGCGTATTTGCGCTAATTGCCGGTTTGGTCGTGGCTAGGCGAGGGGTACCTGGGGCGATAGCTAGCTGAGGTTACAGGGGCTAGACCCCGATACTAGGACTAGTCGGGAAGGGTTTGGTCCTTGCGGTTTTGTCTGACGATGCTGACCACGATCCAGATCGCTACGGCAGTACCCAAGAGGATCATTCCTGCCCCGATTATGACAGCTAGCGGTAGTTCGGACATGCTGGAAAAGCTCAATTCTGATAATTTGGGCAGTTTCCCAATTCTAAGCTAGAGCTTCGCTGGAGCGAATGCCTTTTTGCGAACGTGTTGTAAATTGCCTGATTTACAGGGCTGATAAGCTCTGATTATCGCAACTGGCGCTAAAAGATGGGTTTCCATCGGGGAGCGAAGAGTCAATTGGTCGAGCGCCTGGGCCAATCTCAGCTATCTAGACCTATAGGAGCCCCGAATGACCCAAAGCAAGCTACCTTCCAGCTTCAGCAAGCCACTTAGCGAAACCGATCCAGAAATTGCCGCAGTTCTTGCCCAAGAGCTAGACCGTCAGCGCCACACCCTCGAGATGATCGCCAGCGAGAACTTTGTTTCTCGAGGAATCCTAGAAGCTCAGGGTTCGGTCTTAACCAATAAGTATGCAGAGGGGTATCCAGGCAAGCGCTACTACGGCGGTTGTGAAGCGGTAGATATCGCAGAGAACTTAGCGCGCGATCGCGCCAAAGAACTATTCGGTGCTGAGCATGCAAACGTGCAGCCACATTCGGGTGCAACGGCAAACGCAGCATTGATGATGGCTATCGCAAAACCCGGCGATCGAATTCTTGGTCTCGAACTTGCCCACGGTGGACACCTCACTCACGGCATGCGATTGAACTTCTCTGGTCAGATGTATGACGCGCATTCGTACGAGCTTCACCCAAACACAAACTTGGTTGACATGGACATCGTTCGTGCCAGGGCAATTGAAACCAAGCCGGCAGTTTTGATTGCCGGTTGGTCTGCTTACTCGCGCCACCTAGATTTTGCAGCCTTTAGATCAATCGCCGATGAAGTTGGTGCAAAGCTCTGGGTCGACATGGCTCACTTCGCAGGATTAGTTGCAGCTGGTGTTCACCCTTCCCCTGTTCCTTACGCTGACGTTGTTTCAACAACCGTTCACAAAACTCTCGCTGGTCCAAGATCAGGTCTAATTCTTTGCAAAGCTGAAATTGCCAAAAAGATTGACATGGGTGTTTTCCCAGGTCAGCAGGGTGGACCGCTTATGCACGTTATCGCTGCCAAGGCCGTTGCCTTCAAAGCTGCCATGGGCGACGAATTCAAAGAGCGCCAAGCGCGCACCATCGAAGGTGCAAGAATTATTGCCGATCGCCTAGTGGCAGCAGACCTAAAGGCCAACGGGGTTTCGATTCTGACCGGTGGAACTGACGTTCACCTAGTTCTGGTGGATCTTCGAAACGCTCCGATTGATGGAATTACCACCGAGACTCTGCTACATGCTGTGGGAATCACTGTCAACCGCAACTCGGTGCCAAACGACCCTCGCCCGCCAATGGTCACCTCCGGTGTCCGCATTGGCACGCCAGCACTGGCAACCAGAGGCTTTGGGGCTACCGAATTCACTGAGGTTGCTGAGATTATTGCTCAAACATTGCTACCCAACCCAGATGTTCCAGCTCTGCAGGCCAGAGTGCGTAAGCTCACCGATCAGTTCCCGCTCTATTCAGGTCTTGAGAACTGGTAACACTTGAGCGCGATAATTCTTGATGGTCGGGCAACTGCCAAAGCCATCAAGTTAGAACTTACTGACGCAGTTGTAAAACTCAAGCAGGTAGGATCTCACCCAGGGCTTGGTACTTTGCTGGTTGGCGATGATGCTGGGTCGCACTCTTATGTTGCAGGCAAGCATCGCGACTGCGCTGAAGTCGGAGTTCAATCAATTCGAATTGATTTGCCCGCGAGTGCATCGAAGGCCGATATCTTCAAAGCCGTATCTGAACTAAATAATGCACCGGAAGTAACTGGCTACATAGTTCAACTTCCCCTTCCGGTAGGAATCAATACCAATGAGCTACTGGAAGCCATCGATCCAGACAAAGATGCCGATGGGCTGCATCCAATCAACCTTGGAAAACTAGTTCTAAATGTTTCAGGTGAAATCACTTCACCACTTCCGTGCACTCCGATGGGAATCGTTGAACTATTGCGTCGCTACGGGTACGACCTTGCAGGAAAAGAAGTCGCAGTTATAGGTCGCGGTGTAACGGTTGGAAGACCCTTAGGGCTACTGCTTTCTCGAAAGAGTATTGATGCAACCGTGACGCTACTTCATTCGGGAAGCATAACTATTCCCGAAGCAGTTAGGCGAGCAGACGTGGTGGTAGCGGCAGTTGGAGTAAAGCACTTTGTCAAAGCCGAATGGATCAAACCACAAGCCGTAGTTTTGGACGTTGGAATTACAAGATCTGAGGCAAACGGTTTAGTTTCGCTCGTCGGAGATGTTGATCCAGCGGTTGCGCAGGTAGCTGGCTGGCTATCGCCAAACCCTGGCGGGGTTGGACCGATGACTCGGGCCATGCTGGTAAAAAACGTGGTTGATCGCGCCGCTTCTAGAATCTAGAACGAATAGCCCAAAGGTCAGCAAACACTGGCTGAAATAGGGTGCTGGAGAGGTATCCAGCTCCAGAAGAACCGCCAGAACCCATCTTGGCTCCAATGGTTCTCTCCACCATTTTCACGTGACGGTAGCGCCATTCCTGAAGCCCCTCATCTAGATCAACCAAGGCCTCGCCAACCATGTTGGATTCTGGGTCGTTTCGGTGGGCATCCAGCAGGGCATCCTGAACTTTCTCATTTGCTTCGTAGCCGACGGCGACGTCGCGGTTCAACACTTCGGATGGAATTGCATGACCGCGCGACGAAAAGTATTTCAATGCAGAGTCGTACAAGCTCGGCCTGGTCATAGCGGCCTCAACTCTAAGTCTTGGAGCAGAACCAGGAACCAGGTGAGCTGCCATGGCCATTCCTGTTCCGGGGGTAGCGTCGGCACCTGCTTGATCGCGTCTTCCAAGTACTGCTTCTAGTTCGCGGAACTGAGCTGATTGAAATCCGGAAGCGGAACTAAGTCGCCCGCGGAAAGAGTTGAACTGCAATGGCGTCATGGTTTCTAGAATGTCGAGCTGAGCCACACAAGTTTTCATGATGGTTCTGACTCGGCCAAGCAGCGCAAGAGAGCGATGGGTGTTGCCTGATTCCAGTGTGGTCTGAAGAGCTGCGCATTCGTGGAGCAGTTGCTTAAACCAAAGCTCATACACCTGGTGAATGGTGATGAACAACAGCTCGTCGTGTTCTGGGCCATCAGAAAGTGGTTGCTGAAGTCCAAGTAGCTCATCAACTTTTAGGTAGCTGGTGTAGGTGACTGCCTTGTCGTGTTCTTGACTCATTTACGTGACCCTGTTTCCGCTGTCTTGGATTTTCTCAAAGTCTTTCCGCATTACTGATTCTCTGATTCTTTCGAAACCGTCGTAGACCTCAGTAAAACTTGTTGGTAGTGGAGAAATAGCTAACCGAATCGAGTTAGGCATTCGGTAATCGGGAACTACTTGAGCAAACTGTCTCAAGCCAGCCGCTATGCGCTTGGCCTCGGGGTGCCCAATGGTTATGTGCCCACCACGCGACTTGGCATCTCTGGGGGTCAAGAGAGTAAAGCCGAGCGGGGCCAGCCACGCGTCAAACAGGGCGATCATCAGCTCGGTACCCAGGGAAGCCTTCTTGGCTATCTTGGCAATTCCGGCCCGCTCAATCATTTCGTAGCTAACTTGAACGCCACGGATACCAATGATTGAAGGACTGGCAATTTGGAACCCCCGGATAGCGGTGTTCTTATCAAACTCCGGCCCCATCGCAAACTGATCATCCTGGGCAAACCAGCCCTGGATTGGAACCTTTAGTTCTGACTGCAGCTCCTTTTTGACATAGAGCCAAGCGGGGGACCCCGGGCCAGCATTTCCGTATTTATAGGTACAGCCCACAGCCAAATCAACACCGTTGGCATCAAAATCAAGCTCGACCGATCCGCCGGCGTGGGAGGCATCCCAAACCACCAACCCACCAAAAGAGCGAACCAGATCGGTGATGGCTTTGATGTTCGGTCTTGCACCGGAGCGGTAGTTCACGGCTTGCAGTGTTACAAGAGCAACATCGTCGCTTAGCAGAGGTGCAAGTAGTTCGGCAGTGATCAGTTCATTTTCTGAATCAATCTTGATTGCGCCCGGACCACCCGAGCCATCGTTATCTATGGTGATTAGCTTGAGGCCAAGCTGCTCGGCGATTCCTTGAACTACATATCTATCGGTGGGGAAATTTGCGGAGTCAACAATTATTGTTTTGCGATTCGGTCTTGCCTTGATGGCGGCTACACATAGCTGATACAAGTTCACGCTTGTTGTATCACAGACCAGGACCTGTCCAGCTTTTGCACCGAGGGTAGCACGTCCCAGCAAATCTCCGGCAGGTTGAGCTTCGTCAATCCAATGACTCCAGCCATCCACAAGTTCGGTTCCCCACTCATCGGTCAAGAAACTATTCACGCGCTCAATCGTTTTCAGTGGGAGTCTGCCCAGCGAGTTTCCATCGAGATAGCAAATGTTTTCATCTTTGATGAAGAACTCTTTGCGGAATGAGGCAAGCTCATCTGCTTTATCAAGTGCTAGGGCGGTGTCTCGACTCAGCGGATCGCCGAGTCCTTCAAGTAGTGGATAGTTCATAAAAATCAGCCTAGCTCTAAGCTTTGGCAGCAAATCAAACTAGTAGCTGCTGCTTAGCCAGTTGCTTGTATAGAGGGATCGATTTGACCAGCTGGCTATGGGTTCCGATTCCGACAACTTCTCCCTGGTCAAGAACAATAATCTGATCACTATCAACGACTGTCGACAATCTGTGGGCGATGACAATCATGGTTCTTCCCTCAGCTACAGCGTCAATTGCCTCACGCATGCGCTGCTCGTTTAGTCCATCGAGGGCAGAAGTTGACTCATCTAGAAGCAAAATCGGGGGAGCCTCCAAAAGCGCCCGGGCAATAGCTAACCTTTGGCGCTCTCCTCCGGAGAGCATAATTCCAGCTTCGCCCACCTCGGCGTCTAGTCCACGCATGTCTCGCTTTAGAACTGAGGTCATATTGACCTGGCCCAGTACTTTCTTAAGCTGCGCATCTGTTGCATCTGGTGATCCAATTAGCAAGTTGTTTCGGATTGTTCCTGCCAGAACTGGCGCTTCCTGCTCAACGTAGCCAATCTGAGACCTCAAGGCATCTCTAGATAATTCGCGAACCGGAACCCCTTCGAGCAGAATCTCGCCGGAGTCTGGTTCGTAGAACCTTTCAATCAAGGACAAGATGGTTGACTTACCAGATCCAGATGGTCCCACCAGTGCAACGCGGTCACCTGTTTTAATCTTGAAACTAACGTTGTTGATAACGGGTTTGCCATCTCGAAAATCTTCAGTTGATGGATAGCCGAAGTTGACATTTTTGAACTCAATGGCGTTTTGTGTCTTTCTAGGCTTACTAACCTGAGCCGACTCTTTTGCTGTTTCTTCCAACGGCAGCACAAGTATCTCTTCAATTCGCGCCAGCGCACCTAGGGCGCTCATCACTGAGCTGTATGCACCGAAAGCCTGTCCAAGCGGTCGAATCATCAAAAACATCAGGAGGATAAAAGTCACCAGATCGGCAACTTCTGTTTGTCCTGCTGCCACTCGGTATCCGCCCACACCAATCACAACTATGAATGCAGCGTTTGATGCAACACCGGCAATCGGAGAAATCAAGGCGTTGATTTTTGCAATCTTTACACCTTGAACATAAGCCTCGTTAGCATCGTTGCTTATGCTTGCGGTTTCGCGTGATTCAGCACGTGCTGCACGAATAGTTCTAACCGCAGATAACGCCCTCTCAACGGCAGCCGCCATTTCTCCAACTCGTTGCTGAGCCTTAGTAGTTGCCGAACGAATCTGACGTGCTGAGATCACAATTGCGACAACTGCCACCGAAATCATTGCGAGGGTAAGTAGCAATAGGAACGGGTCAATAAATGCCATGGCGATTATTGCGCCGACAAAGATCAGAACACCACCGGCTGCATCAATCAGGCCCTGAGTGAGAACTGCTCGAAGCAAGGTCGTATCTGATCCAACCCGGGAAACCAGATCACCAGTTCGTCTCAGGTCGTACTCCAAGATTGGAAGCTTTAGCAATCGAACAGCAAGCTTGTTTCGGGCCGATAGAACAACCCCTTCGCCAGCCTTGGCAAGCACGTAGTACATAAATCCCGAGGTAATTCCAGCGCCAAAGATGATCAAAACCAGGAAGGCAGCTAGCTGTCCAACGTCTTTTCCTTCTTGAACGGCGGTAATTACCTGTCCAACAACTAGCGGCTGAGCCAAGCTGACGACCGCTCCAATTAGCGAAAGAATCACTGCAACGATAAGCGCGGGCCTGTGCTCAAGTAGGTACGGAGTGAGTTGGCTGAACTTTGCTTTAGGTCCGGTGTCTTTGGGTCCTAGTTGTCTGCCGCGGCCTGCCATGCTCATTTGGAACTACCTTCAATCATTGGGTCGCCATAAATCTGTTCGTTCAGAAGGTAGTTAATCTCCTGAATAGACAAGGCTTCGGTATAAGCGGTGCTTTTGTAGAACCTAGAGAAATCAACACTCCGCAGAGCAGAAAGGGCCTGTGGGTGGTTTAGTTTCAAGAATAGCTGAGTTGTGTTCGGTACACGTTCAAAATCTTCTTTTATGTTTCCGCAACCGTATCCGAAGATTGTCATTGAAACATCGGCAAGTTCAGAGGAGACTTTTTCGATCACTCCCATGTCGGTTATCTTCACTGGAACTCGAGGCGTTGCAGTTTTCTTCCAGATCTGAAAACAGGTTGCCAGTCTGGATTTGTCGGAAATCAGTTCGCCACTTGAGTCCACGTAGTCGATTTCTATGTCTTGGTCGGAGACCAATTCGAAGTTCAGATCAAGCCGATTAGTCACCGACCACTTTCGCCAAGACCTCGGGACAATAAAGCAAATGGCATCGCTCACGCGCGCTGCATGATTGAAAAATGGAATGCTGAGAGAATTGTTTCTTCCGAATGGGGGATTGGAAATAGTTATCAAGTTTTGTTGAGTAAGTTCTTGCTCAAGAAAACTTCCGAGAACTACCTTCTCGTGAAGCGGCTCAATATCAAAGCTGATTACTTCTTTGGCACCTTTGGCAAAAGCTGCTTCAACAAATGATCCGGTTCCGCCAGCTGGCTCGAGCACACTCTTGCCCTGAAGCGAGCCCAGGACTGCCTCAACATTTTCAACCAGGGTGTGGGCCAGGGTTATTGGAGTGTAGAACTGCTCTTTACCCGTGACTCTGGTGTTGCCGAGTTTCGCCGTCAACACAACTTCAAGAGACATAGAACAAGGCTAACAACCAAACCCGAGGGTTGGTTTTGGGGGAGATTTTTGCCCCAGAACTACCAGAAAACAGCGAGAACGACGTTCAAGAAGGTTAGGGCTCCGATGGTGCCCAGCACGCTTCCTGAAACAGGCTTTTTCTTGCGGTGGATTATTACCAGCGTCAGAACAATCAGTACAACTACTGTCTTGATTGCGATCTTGGCGTGATCTAGGTCTTCGCCGCCACCCATCGCCAGTTCCCACTCGCGAACGCCGACAAGCAGCAATCCAGTTATGAACGAGGTCCAAGCTCCATGCCCCATGGCAGGAAGAATCTCGGCAGTCTTTGCTCGGAGAGCCTTAATCTGCACCAGGAATCCTCCCAGCAGAGCGGCCATTCCAACTAGGTGCAGCACAACAAGAAACATCTTTAGAATTCCGGCAAGTTCGAGCATGAGATTTCTCCTTCTTTACTTAAAGGATAACCTCTTCATCATGATTGCGGCCTCAACCGCCTCGGCACCCTTGTCCTCTTTGGAGCCTGCAAGTCCCGCTCGATCCAGAGCCTGCTGCTCGTTAGAAACGGTAAGCAAACCAAAGCCAATAGGAACCGAGGTATCCAACTGAACACGAGTAAGCCCTGAAGTTGCGGCATCGCATACGTAATCAAAGTGAGGAGTTTCTCCCTGGATGACAACACCTAGGGCAATAACAACTTCAGCGCCATTTTGAATAGCCAGTGATGCAGCTAGCGGAAGCTCAAAAGCTCCTGGTACCCGAACCACTTTGTAGTCGCTGTTCCCAGCTGCTTTCAATGCTTTCTCTGCGCCAGCCAAAAGACCATCGGTAATAACCGTGTGCCAACTGGTGGCGACGATTGTCACTTTCAGACCCGATGCGTCAATAACCATTTTCGGTGCTCCGCTACCGCTCACTTTTTTCACCTTCCGGAAGAATGTGGCCCATCTTTTCTCTTTTTGTTTCTAGGTAGCCCATGTTTTCGTTTTCTTGTCCAACGATGATTGGCACATACTCAGTCACCGAAATACCTGCCATCTCGAGGGCATCGATTTTGGCTGGGTTGTTACTCATTAGACGAACGCTCTTGATTCCAAGATCGCGCAGGATTGAAACGGCTGCACCGTACTCGCGCGCTTCGCTCGGAAGACCCAAGGCTAGGTTTGCCTCGACGGTGTCCATTCCTTCATCTTGTAAAGCGTAGGCCTTGAGCTTGTTGAGTAGCCCAATACCTCGGCCTTCTTGACCTCGAAGGTAGATCACAACTCCACCGGCTGGGTCGGTTGCAATGCGGTCGAGGGCGTAGTCCAACTGCGGTCCACACTCACACTTTTTAGAACCAAACGCCTCACCGGTAATGCACTCGCTGTGCATGCGCACCAGAACATATTCACCAGTTGGGTTGCCGGCAATAATGGCAACGTGGTCAGCGGTTGTTCTGGTGTCGTAGTAGCCACGAAGTTTGAAGCTTCCGTGGGTTGATGGCATCATCGCTTCTGCCTCAAAGCGAATGCGCTCAACGGTGTCATCTCGGGGGATAACCTCCGCTAGCTCGCGGTAATCGAATATCTGCTCGATGCTGATAACCGGGAGCTTCTCTTTTTCACCAACGGTTAGAAGCTCAGGAAGGCGCATCATTTCGCCGTTTTCGGAGACCATTTCGGCGATAACTCCCACCGGAACTAGGCCGGCAAGCTTTAGTAGGTCAACGGTTGCTTCGGTGTGGCCTGGTCTTCCAAACACACCATCTGGATGCGCGCGAAGTGGAATGACGTGGCCAGGTCTAATCAAATGCTCCGGCTGAGAATCTGGCGAAGCAAGAATCCTTAGCGTTGTGGCTCGATCAGCTGCGCTGATTCCTGTTGTGACTCCAGCTGCTGCATCGACCGAAACTGTGTACTGAGTTCGGTAGCGATCCTGGTTGTTGTTGGTCATCAGTGGAAGCTCAAGACGGTTGGCTAAAGACTCAGCCATCGGAGCACAAATGAAACCGGAGGTGTGCTTAACCATCCAAGAAATCCATTCAGGCGAGGCAAACTGAGCGGCCATGATGGCATCGCCTTCGTTCTCACGGTTGCGGTGATCAACCACCAAAACCGGCTTGCCGGCTTTGAGTGTTTCGAGCGCTTGTTCTACGGTTGCCAGTTCCATTACTGACTCCTTGCCTCTATTAGTTTCTCGATGTGCTTGGCCAAGATGTCGGCCTCGACGTTTAGTTTGTCGCCGACTTGTTTTGTTCCCAAGGTTGTCAGCCTCAAAGTTTCCGGTATCAAACTCAGTGAGACAGTGTTATCGGAAATGTCATTGACGGTAAGGGAAACCCCGTCAAAAGTGATTGATCCCTTGTGAACTACATACTTAGACAACTCAGCTGGGATTTTTACCTTCACTACTTCCCAGTTCGCACTTGGTTCGCGCGAGATTATTTCGGCAACTCCGTCGACGTGGCCTTGAACCACGTGTCCACCAAATCTTCCAGCTCCCGACATCGCTCGCTCGAGGTTTACGCTCTCACCCTGGGAAATACCGCTCAAACTTGAACGATTAAGGGTTTCCAGCATCACGTCGGCGATAAAGCCATCGGAGGTGATTTCAGCAGCTGTTAGGCACACTCCGTTCACAGAGATTGACTCGCCTTGAGAAAGGTCTTGTCTTACCAGATCTCCCTTGATGGCCAAGCGAATGCTGTCGGGAAGTACCTCAACTGATGCCACGGTTCCAAGTTCTTCAATGATTCCGGTAAACATCTAGTTCTCCCTTACTTGAGTTGCCACAATCAGCACGTCTTCGCCGAGTTTGCGCACTTCTTGAAATTCAAGAGCCTTGGCCTGATCAATAGATGGAACATCAATAGATCCGATTGCAAGCTTTTCGCCACCGATTAGTTTCGGAGCCAGGTAAACCACAAATTCATCCACCAGATCCATCTGGACAAATCTGCTGGCCAGAGTTGGGCCGCCTTCGACAAGAACGTGCTTTACACCGCGCTGGTACAGCTCTCCAAGAGCGCCGTGAATTGATTGGGTCTTGATAGTAACTGTTTCAGCGTCGGAGTTGAATACCCGAAGATTCGAAGGCAAATCTCTTGTTCCAAGCACCACGCGAAGCGGCTGGCTTTCATGCAAGCTACCATCAGTTTTTCTAGCGGTGAGTTCTGGATCATCAATCAAGGCTGTACCTGTGCCAACTACGATTGCATCAACTTCAGATCGGCGACGATGAGCATCCGCTCTGGATTGTTCTCCGCTGATCCACTTGCTTGTTCCATCTTGAGCTGCTGCCCTGCCATCTAGGCTGCTGGCCCACTTGAGAGAAACAAAAGGTCTTTGGTTTTTGGAGGCAGTCAGCCACACTCGCGATTGCTGGTCGGCTTTTTCTTGAAGCACACCACTTTCTACTTCAATTCCAGCCTCGCGAAGAGTGTTTGCTCCACCACCTGAATTTTCACCTGGGTCAGTGGATGCGAACACAACTTTTGAAATCCCTGCTTCAATCAAAGCTTGGGCACACGGACCAGTTTTGCCGGTGTGATTGCAAGGTTCGAGAGTGACTACCGCTACGCAGCCGGAGGATAGTTTTTGTGCACCTGACAAAGCTTCTTCAAGGGCTACTACTTCAGCGTGGGGAGTACCTGATCCATTGTGGAATCCTTCGCCGATTACTGAGCCAGTCGAATCTAAAATTACTGCCCCGACCTGCGGGTTTACTCCCTTGATCGGACCCTTTAGGGCAAGCTCGAGCGCGCGAATCATAGCGTCTTCAATACTTAGCTTGTTCAATTTGCCCTATCCAATAAAGTTCGTTCTACGAACTTGCGGGGGCGTCTAACGGGAGATAGGGCTATTCCAGTTGGCTTTCAAAAACGCCAAGGAGTAGCCCTGTTGTTCTTCTCCCATCCGGACTTTAACCGTCGGCTCTGGAATTTCACCAAATCAACCGAAAAAAGTATCTAGGACACTTTATTCGGGTCGCGGGCTATACCGCCGGCTCAGATTTTCACTGACCCCGAAGAACGTTGTTGCTTTTCTATCCTTACAGAAAACCCAAAAAGGCGCCTTATTATTTCCCAGGCTCCCAGCTATTTCCTAGGAATAAAGCCGATTTTCTCGTAGACATCAGCCAAAGTTTGCTCGGCCAAGGCATTGGCGCGGTCGGCCCCGAGGCTAAGCAATCGATCAAGCTCATCGTGATCTGCGAGCAATTCATTAGCGCGGTCACGAATTGGTTCAATGACCGCTAGAACGGCGTCGGCAACTTCGGATTTTAGATCGCCGTAGCCTTTTCCTGATAGTTCAGAAACCAGTTGATCAACCGACTTCCCGGATACTGCAGAGTACATGCCGAGCAGGTTTGATACCCCAGGTTTGTTTTTGACATCAAAACGAATCTCGTTATCGAGGTCGGTCACCGCACCTTTAATTTTTTTCAGTGTGAGTGCCGAATCATCCATGATGTTGATGGTGCCCTTGGGCTCATTTGATTTTGACATTTTTGCTTCAGGGTTTTGAAGATCATAAATCTTTGCAGTTTCTTTCAGGATGTGTGCCTCAGGCACAGTGAAAGTCTTTCCGAAACGAGTGTTGAATCGCTCCGCCAAATCACGTGTTAGCTCAAGGTGCTGTCTTTGGTCTTCCCCAACTGGAACTTTCTTTGGTTGGTAGAGCAAGATATCCGCTGCTTGAAGAATTGGGTAAGTAAACAGTCCCACCGATGCAGTGTCAGCGCCGCTTTTTTGAGACTTGTCTTTGAACTGAGTCATGCGAGATGCCTCACCAAAACCTGTGATGCAGTTCATGACCCAAGCAAGCTGAGCGTGGGCGGGAACTTGTGACTGAACAAACAAAGCAGATTTTTCAGGATCGATTCCAGCTGCCAAGTACTGGGCTGCTGTTCTTCTGGTGTTGTCACGAAGCTGCTTTGGATCCTGGGGGACAGTGATGGCGTGCAGATCAACGATTATGTAATAAGCGTTGAAGTCATCTTGCATCTTGACCCAGTTGGTCAAAGCGCCAAGGTAGTTGCCCAGATGAAGCGAATCAGCCGATGGCTGCATTCCGCTTAGAAGATTGGGCTTTTGTGTGCTCACCCTAGATAGCGTAAACCACAGTCACTGGGGAATGGTCGCTCCAACGCGAGACATAGCTTTTAGCACGGTGGACAGTGTAGTTTTTCGCACTCGCTGCCAGTTTGGGACTGGCCAGGTGATAATCGATTCGCCAACCGGTGTCGGTATCAAAGGCCTGACCTCTAAATGACCACCAAGTGTAAGGACCAGGTACATCCGGATGTGCCGCTCTTCCAACATCCACCCAACCGTGCTTTCCCAAAAGAGTGTCGAAGTAGGCACGCTCCTCCGGAAGGAAGCCAGCGTTTTTGAGATTGCCCTTCCAGTTTTTGATATCAAGCTCGGTATGACCAACGTTTAGATCGCCAACTACAACTGCGTAGTCTTCGGATTTTTGAAGTTTGGCCATACGTGATTGCATCGCATCTAGGAACTTGTACTTCTCGATTTGCTTAGGAGTGTCAGCTTCGCCTGCGTGAACGTATGTGCTTACAACCGTAAGCTTCTTATCTCCAACTTGATATGCTCCCTCGAGCCAACGTCCAGCCGAATCAAAATCAGTTGCGCCAAGCTTCACGCTCGAAGATACAAAAGGAATTGTGCTAACCAGTGCAACTCCTGCTCGGCCTTTGGCAGATGCTTCGTCGTGCAAGATATGCCACTTGCCGCCGGATTCGGCTAAGCCGCCGTTTTCTTCAAACTGCTCCGCTAAATCTTGGTAGCTGGCACGAACTTCTTGAAGGGCGAGGATGTGTGATGAAGAAGTCTTTAGCCAATCGCCCATGCCGTTTCTAAATGCGGCACGAATGCCGTTTACGTTGATTGAAGCTATTTCGATACCGGATTTAGCCGGCACTAAAAACTCACCAGGACTTCGTCACCTTCAACTGTGACGGTGACTTTACCCAAAGCTAGAGGTGCTGGACCGGACAGCACGGATCCATCATCAGCGCTGTAAACAGCGCCATGGTTATCGCACTTGATCTCAGAATTTGCCATGTTGGTCATTACAAATCCGGCGTGAGTGCAAACAGCACTAAAGCCTCGGAATTCCCCTGCTTTTGGTTGAGTAATCAAAACAGGGACACCTTCAACGTCGAACTTCTTACCAGAACCAATTGGAATGTCGCTGGTTTTTGCAACAGCAACTGGCGTTGATGTTGCCGGAGCTTCCGGTGCCGGGGTGTTGGTGAGATCAGAAACTTCAGTCGAGCAAGCAGAAAGTGCTGCAACGGCGGACACGCCAACTGCCGAGGCGATTACTCCGCGGCGGCTGATCATCAGGCGCGGCCTTTTAGGATGGCCTGCTTTACTTCCGCAATTGCCTTGGTGACCTGGATTCCACGAGGGCAAGCCTCGGTGCAGTTGAAGGTGGTGCGGCATCGCCACACACCTTCTTTATCGTTCAGGATGTCAAGTCTTACCTCAGCACCCTCGTCGCGAGAGTCGAAGATAAAGCGGTGTGCGTTAACGATTGCTGCAGGACCGAAGTACTGACCGTCAGTCCAGAACACTGGGCAGCTGGTGGTGCAAGCTGCACACAAAATGCACTTAGTGGTGTCATCAAAACGCGCGCGGTCCTCTGGTGACTGCAATCTTTCTTTTTCTGGCTTGTCGCTTGCAACCAGGAATGGATTGATATCGCGGTAGGCCTTGTAGAAAGGCTCCATGTTTACAACCAGGTCCTTCTCAACCGGAAGACCCTTGATTGGCTCAACGTAAATTGGCTGAGTGATGTCCAGATCTTTGATCAGGGTCTTGCAGGCAAGACGGTTTCTTCCGTTGATGCGCATTGCGTCAGAACCGCAAACACCGTGGGCACAAGATCTGCGGAAGGTAAGCGACCCATCGATTTCCCACTTGATCTTGTGAAGGGCATCTAGAACACGATCGGTACCGTAAACGGTGACGTCGTAGTCGACCCACTTCACTTCTTCGCTTACCTCTGGGTCGTAGCGGCGAACCATGAGAGTCACAGTGAAGCTAGGAACTTCGGCAATTACCTTGATGTCATCAACCATTAGTACTTACGCTCCATCGCTGGGTAGTTGGTTACGGTCACTGGTTTCCAGTCAACGCGAATGTCTTCTCCAGGCTTTGCCGGGGTCTTATCAAGCTTGTAGGCCATGGAGTGAACCATGAACTGCTCGTCGTTTCTGGTCTCGTAGTCCTCACGGAAGTGACCACCACGGGATTCTCTTCTCTCGCGAGCGGTCATTACCAAAACTTCAGAAAGATCGAACAAGAAACCAAGCTCGATTGCCTCCAACAAATCAGTGTTGAAGCGCTTTCCGCGGTCCTGAACCTGAATGTTCTGGTAGCGGGTGCGAAGCTCCGCAATCTTATCCAGCGCCTCATTTAGGGACTCTTCGGTGCGGTAAACCTGGGCGTTTTTGTCCATGGTGTCCTGCAGTTCCTTGCGAAGTACAGCAACCTTCTCGGTTCCAGTTGAGTTGCGGGCAATGGCCAGCATTTTCTCAACATCACTGATGGCGTTTTCTGGAACTGGAACAAAATCAGCTTCGCGTGCATACTCAACCGCGTAGATTCCTGCGCGCTTACCAAAGACGTTAATGTCAAGTAGCGAGTTAGTTCCAAGACGGTTAGCTCCGTGAACCGAAACACACGCACACTCACCAGCAGCAAAGAGTCCTCTAACAACAGTGTCGTTGTCGGATAGAACTTCAGTTTTGATGTTGGTTGGAATTCCACCCATCGCGTAGTGAGCGGTTGGGAAAACCGGAACTGGCTCAGTGTAAGGCTCAACACCAAGGTAGGTTCTTGCAAACTCAGTGATGTCTGGAAGCTTGGCGTCGATTACCTCAGGAGGTAGGTGAGTTAGGTCCAGAAGAACATAGTCCTTGTTAGGTCCGGCTCCTCTTCCTTCGCGAACTTCGTTCGCCATCGCGCGAGCAACCATGTCTCTTGGTGCTAGGTCTTTAATCGTCGGCGCGTAGCGCTCCATGAACCGCTCACCCGATGCGTTGCGAAGGATTCCTCCCTCACCTCGAGCCGCTTCAGAAAGCAAAATACCAAGGCCAGCAAGACCGGTTGGGTGGAACTGGTAGAACTCCATGTCCTCAAGTGGCAAGCCCTTGCGCCAAATGATGCCAACGCCATCTCCAGTAAGAGTGTGTGCGTTAGAGGTGGTCTTGTAGATCTTTCCAAAGCCACCGGTTGCAAAAACAATCGACTTGCCCTGGAACACGTGGATGTCTCCGGTTGCTAGTTCAAAAGCGACTACCGCTGAAGGGCGCTGCTCACCGTTGTATTCGGTCATAACTAGATCTAGAACATAGAACTCATTGAAGAATTCGATGCCGAGCTTTACACAAGTCTGGTAAAGAGTCTGCAAGATCATGTGACCTGTGCGGTCGGCTGCGTAGCAAGAGCGTCTTACCGGAGCTTTTCCGTGATCTCTGGTGTGACCACCGAATCGGCGCTGATCGATCTTGCCATCTGGGGTTCTGTTAAAGGGAAGTCCCATGTTCTCAAGATCGATAACGGCCTGAACTGATTCCTTGGCCAAAATCTCGGCTGCGTCCTGATCAACCAGGTAGTCGCCACCCTTGACGGTGTCGAAGGTGTGCCATTCCCAGTTATCTTCTTCAACGTTTGCAAGTGCTGCAGCCATTCCACCTTGAGCCGCTCCAGTGTGCGAGCGAGTTGGGAACAGCTTCGAGATCACGGCAGTTTTGAGGTGGGGACCTGCTTCAATTGCCGCGCGCATTCCTGCGCCACCGGCACCAACGATGACGATCTCGTGCTGGTGATAGTGCGTGTTAGTTCCGTGTTCGTTCTGAGGCAATTAGGAATCCCTTACTGAACTGCTGCTGGACAAAATGAAGGCAAGAGATCTACTGGAGATCCCACTGGGCATGGGTCAAAGGTGAAGATAACTAAAGTTCCGAGAAGAATCAGGGCTGAGCACACTCCCCAAAGGGATACAACCAAAGTTTTCCTAACTCCTTCCCGTTCGGTGTAGTCATTTATAACTGTCCTCATGCCGTTGGTTCCGTGAAGCAGAGCCAGCCATAACATCGCAAGATCCCACCACTGCCAGAACGGAGTGGCCCACTTGCCCGCAACGAAAGCAAAGTCGATTGCCTTGATGCCACCGTCTGGAACAACGAGGTTAGAGATCAAGTGAACAAAGATCAGAACAATAAGTAGCGGACCGGAAACGCGCATGTAAATCCAGCCATACTTTTCCCAGTTGGCGGCCTTACGGGACCTAGGGGAGTTAGGAATTTCAATAGTTACTGACATTTTCTTCTCCTCCTAACCAAAGACGTTCATTAGGTGGCGGGGGGCAAATGCTACAAAGAGCACGATGGTGATTGCCATGACGACCCAGAACATCTGGTTCTGGTACTTGGCACCTTTGCTCCAAAAGTCAATCAAAGTAATTCGAAGACCATTTAAACCGTGGTACAAAATCGCCGCGACAAGTCCCAGCTCTGCCAACCCAATAAGAGGTGTCTTATAGGTGGCGATAACCACGTTGTAGGCCGCAGGACTAACTCGAACCAAAGCGGTGTCGAGAACGTGAACCAGCAGGAAGAAAAAGATGGCAACCCCGGTGATTCGGTGTAAAACCCAGGACCACATACCGACTTTTCCGCGGTACAGAGTCCCTGCTGGCATTGTTGGCACTGAACCCTCCTCGGGAACAAATTCGCTTTGAAATAAAGTCTAACCCCCAAATATTGGGGGCTCGCTCAAGCATCGAGGGTGGGCTAGGGTTTTTACTGTCATGAATAATCCCAGAAAACCTATCGACCGCTTTCACGCAATCATCCCTGCCGGGGGCGTGGGTAGCAGGCTTTGGCCACTTTCTCGAGCTTCGGCTCCTAAGTTTTTGCATGACCTAACCGGCTCCGGCCAGACCTTATTGCAAGACACCTGGGATCGCGTGACACCTATTACTACCGTGGACCGAACCATGATTGTCACCGGATCAGCCCACGAGGAGGCCGTCAAGGCCCAACTGCCTAAGCTTTCGAGTGCAAATCTAGTTATTGAGGACAGCCCGAAGGATTCCACTGCGGCCATTGCGCTCGCGGCAGCAATATTGGCAAGGCGTGAGCCCGATGTGATTATCGGCTCCTTTGCAGCCGATCACGTGATCCAAGACGGCCCAGCCTTTAGGGCAGCCGTTGCCGAGGGCATCGAGCTTGCAGCCACCGATCGAATCGTAGTAATAGGTATCCAACCAACCGAACCCTCGGTCGGCTTTGGATACATCAAAACCGGAGAAGCTATCGCTGTCCCAGGGGCACCCTCAGCTCTAACGGTGGACAAGTTTGTTGAAAAGCCAAAGCTTGATCGTGCCAAAAAGTATGTCGAGTCAGGCAAATACCTTTGGAACGCTGGAATGTTCATTGCACCGGCATCACTGCTGCTTCGCCAGCTTTCCAAGTCAGAGCCCGAGCTTCACGCCGGCATCTTGGAGCTGGCCGCTGCTTGGGATACCGATCAAAAAGCTGCCGTAATAAGGAAGGTCTGGCCGACCTTAAAGAAGGTAGCGATTGATTACTCAATCGCTGAGCCTGCAGCCGAGGCAGGACTGGTTGCGGTGATTCCTGGAACCTTCAGCTGGCACGATGTTGGGGATTTTGCGGCCATCGCCGAATTGCAGTCTCAGGGCCGAAAGAACAACTTGGCAGTTTTGGGTTCAGCCAGAGTGCTATCTGATTCTTCGAGCGGAATCTTGGTTAGCGATACCAAGCGAATGATCGCGGTTATTGGACTTGAGGACGTGATCATCGTGGACACCCCTGATGCTCTTCTAGTGACCAATAAAGAAAATGCCCAAAAGGTTAAAGCTTTGGTTGACTCTTTGAAGGCCACCGGGCACGACGAGATTTTGTAGCCCACGGGGGCTTTGTATCGTTTTCATCTCGAAATGGCGAACGCTTGGGCGTTGCGTCGGTTTTGGCTCAGCGTGTCGGATACCCTTTAGGGATACAAGCCAGCTGTGAAAGACATAACTGGCGTCTTAATAGGAGGAACCTAAGTGAAGCTAATTTCACGTTCAAGTGCTGCCAAGGCACTTTCACTAGCAGCTGTTTCAGCTCTAGTACTTTCTGGTTGTGCAGCTGCACCAGAAGAAACAACTGCAGAGCCAATTGATTTTCTAGCTTGCGCAGTTTCTGACGAAGGAAACTGGAACGACAAGTCCTTCAACGAGGCTGTTTACACCGGTCTACTACAGGCTGAAGCAGAGCTAGGCGTTCAGATTAACGCTCTAGAGTCCGCAACTCCTGAGGACTTCGAGCCAAACCTACAGGCAAGCGTTGACGCTGGCTGTGACATCATCATCGGTGTTGGATTCGCTCTAGGCGATGCAATCACCAAGATCTCAGCAGAAAACCCAGACCTTAACTTTGCTCTAGTTGACTCTGCTTCTGAGAGCACCAACGTAAAGCCATTGCTATTCGAAACTGCTGAAGCAGGATTCCTAGCAGGTTACGCATCGGCTGACTTCTCAACCTCAAAGACACTTGGTACCTTCGGAGGACTTCCTTTCCCTTCAGTTACTGACTTCATGACCGGTTACTACTACGGTGCAATGCAGTGGGGTATGGACAACGACACCGAAGTTACCGTTCTTGGCTGGGACCCAGCTAACCCAGACGGTGGAGACTTCATGGGTGGATTCGCTCCAAACAACCCAGAAGGTCTAGCAATTGCTAAGACTCAGATCCAGGCAGGTGCTGACGTTATCCTTCCTGTTGGAGGAAACCAGTTCACCTCAGTTCAGTCTGCAATTGACGAGCTAAACCCAGATGCAGCAATGCTTGGTGTTGACGTTGACATCGCAGCTGGAAACCCAGATCTAGCGAAGTACATCCTTACCTCAATCGAGAAGAGAATGACGATCGCTACATTCGATGTAATCAAGGGCCTAGTTGACGGAGCTGCATTCGATGCAACTCCTTACATTGGAACTCTTGCTAACAAGGGTGTTGGAATCTCTGCCTTCACTGACTTCTCCTCAAAGGTAAGCTCCGGTCTAGCTGACAAGCTAGCCGAGCTAGAGGCTGGAATCATTGACGGAACCTACAAGCCAAAGGGCTAGTAGCTAAATCACTGTTGAAGGCCGGGTGTCCCTTTGGGGCATCCGGTCTTCAATTTTTCTGTGAGAGAATATTGCCTGACCAAAACAATTTGCACATAGGAGTGCGGCATGAAACTCGAGCTAAAGGGCATCACCAAGCGATTTGGAACCCTCGTAGCTAATGACGCAATTGATCTAGTTGTTGAATCTGGACAGATACACAGCTTGCTCGGCGAAAACGGAGCCGGGAAATCAACCCTGATGAACGTGCTTTATGGACTCTATAAAGCTGACGAAGGTCAGATTCTCCTAGATGGAAAACCTGCAGAATTTGCCGGTCCCGGCGATGCAATGGCCGCTGGAATTGGAATGGTCCACCAGCACTTCATGCTTATTCCGGTCTTTACTGTCGCCGAGAATGTTGCCCTAGGCCACGAACCAACAAAACGCGGCGGTGTGCTGGATTTGGATGCCGCTAGAGCTTTGGTTCGCAAGATTTCCGATCGATTCGGATTTGATGTGGACCCCGATGCACTCGTTGAAGATCTTCCAGTTGGCGTTCAGCAGCGAGTCGAGATCATCAAATCACTTGCCAGGGACGCCAAGGTTTTAGTCCTTGATGAGCCAACTGCTGTTCTAACTCCTCAGGAAACTGACGAGCTAATGGAGATCATGCGTGGGCTGGCAAAGTCCGGAACCTCAATTGTTTTCATCACTCACAAACTTCGCGAAGTAAAGGCTGTTGCGGACAAGATCACCGTTATTCGCCAAGGCCGAGTAGTTGGCGAGGCTAAGCCGAGCACCGAAACTGCTGAGCTTGCGAGCATGATGGTCGGCCGCGATGTTGGCTTGACAGTGGATAAGAAGATTGCCGAGCCAGGCAAGGTTGTGCTCAGTGTTTCAGACCTTTCAGTGCTTGATGATCGAGACCAGCGAGCGGTAGACCACGTAAGTTTTGAAGTAAGAGCTGGAGAAATTCTTGCCATTGCCGGCGTGCAAGGAAATGGCCAAACCGAACTTGCAGAAGCAATTCTGGGACTTAGGTCTATCCACTCCAACGAGGGAGATATTGCAATTTCCGGCTCGAGTGTTCGAGGTAAGTCGGTTAGAAGCATTCTTGAAAAAGGTGTCGGATACGTTCCTGAAGATCGACAGAAAAACGGCCTCATCTCTGAATTTTCTATCGCTGAAAACCTAATGCTGAACGGGTCGTTCACAAAGCCTTACGCCAATGGCTTTGGTATTGCATTTGCAACCAGAGCGCGTCTAGCTGAAGAAAGAGTCAAAGAGTTTGATGTTAGAACCACTTCTGCTCTAACTCCAGCCGGAAAGCTGTCCGGAGGAAATCAGCAAAAAGTCGTTTTGGCGAGAGAGCTATCTAGAGAAGTTGATTTGCTAATTGTTTCTCAACCAACTCGTGGTGTCGACGTTGGTTCAATCGAATTTATCCACGAGCGCCTGGTGGAAGAGCGAAATGCTGGCAAAGCTGTGCTACTTATTTCTACCGAACTGGATGAAGTTTTGGCATTGGCTGATCGGATAGCGGTTATGTATCGCGGTCGCATTGTCGGAATTGTCGACACTAAGACCGACAGAGCAAAGCTTGGCCAGATGATGGCGGGAGTTGCAGCATGAGTAAGTCTGTGAACAAAGAGCCAATTAACTGGAACGCAGCACTCAAGGAGATTCTTTCTGGAGGAGTAACAAGGACTGTTGTGTCCGTAATTCTTGGTTTTGCCGTCGGCGCTTTTTTCATGATCATCTCCAATAGAGAATTTCTCCAGAGCATCGGTTACTTCTTTGCCGATCCACTTGCGAGCCTTCGAGCAGCAGGCGATGTGGTTGGCGCTGGATACGGCGCTTTGATTCAGGGTTCTGTTTACAACCCAAACGCTGCAACTTTTGAAGGTGCTATTAGACCCCTTACGGAAACACTTCGCTTAGGTGCACCACTGATTGCCGCAGGTCTTGGCATCGGGCTTGGCTTCAGGGTCGGGCTATTCAACATCGGTGGCACTGGCCAACTAGTCTCTGGACTGATCTGGGCAACTTTTGTGGCAACCCGCATGGAGCTTCCACCCGTTATTCACTTCGTGGTCGCAATAGTTGCAGCGATTGTTGGAGCTGCCTTGGTCGGTGCCTTCGTTGGATTCCTAAAGGCTCGAACGGGAGCCAATGAAGTTATCACCACCATCATGCTCAACTACATCATTGTCTCCTTCTTTAACTTCTTGTTGACTGATAACGCCTTGCTACAGGGTGAAACTGCAGGCGGCTACACAAAGTCCGACCCAGCCTTCGAAACCGCACGCCTTCCTTACCTGCTTGGCGAGAGCTACGCATTGAACTTAGGGTTCGTTCTTTCGATCGCAGCTGTTGTTGTTTACTGGTGGCTCATGGAAAGATCAACAATTGGTTTCAGACTTAGAGCGGTTGGGTTTAATCCATCGGCTGCCAAAACTTCTGGAATCAATGTGGAAAGAACATTTGTTCTTGCTCTTGGTCTTTCTGCAGCCTTTGTTGGAATTGCCGCAGCGAATCAAGCCCTTTCTTCAACAGGTGGTGTTACGCCAACCAGCCACGCAGGTATTGGATTTGACGCAATCACCGTTGCACTTTTGGGCGGCTCGTCTGCCTCAGGAGTGCTGTTAGCAGGCTTGCTCTTTGGTGCATTCAAGGCCGGGTCATCAGCAATTCAGATTGTGGGAATTTCACCTGATGTACTAGGAATTGTTCAAGGAGCAATTGTTTTGTTCATCGCAGCTCCTCCTCTAATCAGGGCAATCTTTAGACTCCCGCCTCCGCAGACCACTAGTGTGCTTAGTGCTTTGAGATCCAAGCTGTTTAGTCGAGGAGGCAAGAAATGAGCACTGAGACTAAAAAAGAGACCCGTGAATCGTGGAAAACCCCCACCGTTATGGGCACACTTGCTGCCGTTGTCTTAGTCTTTTTTGGAATGCTGGGTAAACCAGAGTCAGTCGCATTTGAATTGACCGGAGTTAGAGAAGCTGTTCAGCTACCTAACATCGATGTTCCCTCGAACGTGCTTGGAATCGCATCGGGTATTTTGTTGCTTGCGATAGCAGGTTTTGTGTCTTGGCAGGTAGCTAAGAACATCCGCTCTTCAATTTGGTTTTCTATTGCCTTTGGGGCAATTGCTCTGGTTGCTCTTCTTGGATGGCTTGCTGGCGGCCAAGTGGTGCCGGTGGCATTTATTCTGGGCTCCGCACTGGTCCTCGCGGTCCCAATCATGCTTGGCGCTATGGCTGGAGTTATGAGCGAGCGAGTCGGTGTTGTAAACATCGCAATTGAGGGACAGCTGCTTACTGGTGCATTTATGGCATCGGTTGTTAGCACTCTGACTGGAAATCAGATTATTGGAATAATCTCAGCGATGATCACAGCAGCACTTTTCTCGGCTGTGCTAGCGGTATTCGCAGTTCGCTTTTTGGCGCAGCAGATTATCGTCGGTGTTGTTTTGAACGTACTGGCCATTGGAATTACAAACTTCCTTTACCAGCAGTGGGTAACCGAGGATGAGTCAGCAACCAACAGCCCTGGAACGCTACCGATTATTCACATTCCTTTCCTTGGAGATATCCCAATTATTGGGCCAGTGCTATTCCAGAACCGCATTACGGTTTGGCTTGCAATCGCGATAGTTATCGTTTTGTGGTTTGTGCTGTTCAAGACCAAGTTAGGTCTTCGCGCTCGTGCAGTTGGAGAAAATCCACTAGCTGCTGACACAGTTGGTATTAACGTTGGCCGCACTCGTTTTTGGTGGGTGACTCTTGGAGGGCTTCTTGCAGGTTTAGGAGGAGCAGCGCTAACTATCGGTAGCTCTGGATCGTTCGGACGAGAGATGTCTGGTGGTCTTGGATTTATCGCTTTGGCTGTTGTTATCTTGGGACGCTGGCACCCAGGATATGCAACAGCAGCTGCATTGCTGTTTGGTTTCTCGATTATCTTGAGAGTTTGGGCAAACCAGGTAAGTCCTGGAATCCCTACAAATTTCATCACAATGGTTCCTTACATCGTGACAATCATTGCCGTGGTTGGCTTCGTTGGTCGTTCCAGACCACCGGCTGCCGACGGTATTCCATATGTGAAGGGCTAGAAATGAACATCGACTGGAACACTCTCAAGCAAGAGGCCATCACCGCAATGAAAAAGGCATACGTGCCTTACTCAAAGTTTCCGGTGGGAGCCGCTGCCCTGACAGAAGATGGACGAATTGTTTCTGGCTGCAACATTGAAAACGCTTCTTACGGTGTGACTTTGTGCGCTGAGTGCTCGCTGGTATCTGACTTGTTTAGAACCGGCCCTGGCAAGTTAGTTGCCTTTTACTGTGTCGACAAGCACGAGAACATTCTGATGCCATGCGGTAGATGCCGTCAGCTACTCTTCGAGCACTCGGCTCCTGGCATGCTGCTCGAGACTGTATCGGGCATCAAAACCATCGAAGAAGTGTTACCTGATGCCTTTGGACCTCGAGAACTGAATGAGCGTTCGTGAGTAGCTTCGACGCGGTTGACCTGATCATCGCCAAACGTAGCCAGCAGGAACTTTCAAAAGAAGCCATTGACTGGCTGATTGAAAACTACACAGCTGGCAAAGTCGCTGACGAGCAAATGTCAGCAATGGCGATGGCAATTCTTTTGAACGGTATGAACCGTCGTGAAATCAAAGATCTCACCCTGGCCATGATTGCATCGGGGGAGACACTGAACTTTGAGTCTCTCGGTGTCCCAACAGCGGATAAGCACTCAACCGGCGGAGTCGGTGACAAAATCACACTTCCACTCGCACCGCTGGTTGCAGTGTTTGGAGTTGCAGTTCCTCAGCTTTCTGGCCGTGGTCTTGGACACACCGGAGGAACACTAGACAAGCTCGAATCAATTCCAGGTTGGCGAGCAAATTTGTCTAATGACGAAATGAAAAAACAGCTGCAGGAAGTTGGTGCAGTTATTTGTGCGGCAGGCTCCGGCCTTGCCCCAGCGGATAAAAAGCTCTACGCCCTTCGTGATGTGACCGGAACCGTTGAGGCAATTCCACTTATTGCCAGCTCAATCATGAGCAAGAAAATTGCTGAAGGAACCGGCTCACTAGTACTGGATGTGAAGGTCGGATCTGGTGCATTTATGAAAGAGCTTTCCAAGGCCCGGGAGCTTGCTGAAGTATTGGTCCAGCTCGGTAAAGACGCGGGAGTAAAAACTTCCGCACTTCTTACTGACATGTCAACACCCCTAGGACTAAAGGTTGGAAACGCTCTGGAAGTTGAAGAGTCGGTTGAAGTTCTTGCAGGTGGGGGACCCGCCGATGTTGTCGAAATCACAATCGCTTTGGCAACCGAGATGCTAACTCTTGCTGGCAAGCCAGATGCGGATGTTGCGGGTGCACTTAAAGATGGTCGCGCTATGGATAAGTGGCGCGCGATGATCAGCGCTCAAGGTGGCGACCCTGATGCCAAACTCCCTGTTGCCAAAGAATCACAAACCGTAAAGGCAACTTCTGATGGCGTAATCACAAAACTAGACGCACTTTCTGTGGGACTTGCTTCATGGAGATTGGGAGCCGGGCGAGCCAGAAAAGAAGACCCAATTCAGTTTGGTGCCGGGGTCACTTTGCATGCTCAGCTGGGCGATACCGTAAAGGCGGGAGATCCGCTTTACACGCTATACACCGATGAACCGGCTCGTTTCCAGCGCGCATCCGAGACAATCGAGAATGCTTATAGCATTGAGGCTCAAGCAGTGGTTGCTAGAAAGTTGATTCTCGACCGAATCAGCTAATTTTCTCAAAAGGAACAAATAACTCATGGACTCAAAAATCAAAGCGCTGCCCAAGATTTCACTGCACGATCATCTTGATGGTGGACTTAGGCCGCAGACCATAATTGAGCTCGCCGATGCGATTGGGCACAAGCTTCCAGCAACTGAAGCTAAGGAACTCGGAGATTGGTTTTTCAGCGCTGCTGATTCAGGTTCTCTTGAGAGATATCTAGAAACTTTCGATCACACCACTGCAGTTATGCAGACCAAAGAAGGTCTTGCTCGCGTAGCCAAGGAATTCGTGCTAGATCTACACGATGACGGAGTTATCTATGGAGAAATCCGTTGGGCTCCAGAACAGCATCTTCGCTCGGGACTTACCCTCGATGACACAGTCGAAGCGGTCCAGGATGGACTTGAGCAGGGCATGGCTGATGTTGAGGCAAAGGGTGGATTCATCCGAACCGGACAACTAGTCACAGCAATGCGTCACGCAGATCGAGGAATGGAAATTGCCGAACTTGCCGTTAGGCACCGTGAAAACGGTGTTGTTGGTTTTGACATTGCTGGAGCCGAGAAAGGCTTTATGCCGGTTAGGCACAAAGCAGCCTTCGATTATCTAGCAGAGCATTTCTTCCCTGTCACAGTTCATGCCGGAGAAGGCGATGGAGTAGAGAGCATCAGGGATGCGATTATTTCCGGGCGGGCGCTACGAATTGGCCACGGAGTAAGAATCATCGAAGATGTTATGTTCTCCCGCACCGAAGGCGACACTGACCTTGTTGTACTTGGCGAGGTAGCAGAGTGGGTAAACGATCGCCAGATTGCGCTGGAATTATCACCATCCTCAAACTTGCAAACCGGTGCTATCTCAATGCTGGGAGACCAGTTCTCTGATCACCCATTCGACATTCTTTATGGTCTTGGATTCAAGGTGACTGTAAACACCGACAACCGATTGATGTCCAGAACCTCGCTTACTCGCGAGCTTGAACTCTTGATGACAAACTTCGGATACAGCCTTGCTGATCTGGAGCAGTTCCAGCTAAACGCTGCTGAATCTGCTTTCCAAGCACTGGATGATCGCGAAGAGCTAATCGACATGATTAGCGACGGATTCGCTAACGCCTAATGGTTTTGCTTGCTGATGCTTTTGGTGAGGGTTCGATTCTCATCAAAGACTCGGTTGATAACCGCAGCGCAGCAATCCAATTAGCCGGAGAACTGCTGGTTCAAAGTGGAAAAGCAAAACCTTCTTACGTTTCATCAATGCTTGAGGCAGTTGAGCGCTTTGGCCCCTACATCGTTATTGCACCTGGAATTGCTCTTGCCCACGGCAAGCCCAGTGAGGATGTCATCGAAACCGGTCTTAGTTTGCTAGTACTCAAGCAAGCAATTGAGTTTCAGCATTCACAGAATGACCCAGTCCAGCTTGTCTTTGGGCTTGCTGCTACTGATCACGAATCACACCTCGAAACCATGGCACAGCTAGCGCAGGTGCTTTCAGATCAGGAACGGGTGAACGCTTTGCTAACTAGCTCCGAATCCGAGCAAATCCGTATACATCTTGGTTAAGTTATTGGGACAATAGCTAAGTGAAGATTATTGCGGTTTGTGGAATGGGTATTGGCACCTCAGTGCTACTAAAAATCAACGCTGAGAAAGTGCTCAAGATGATCGGTGTTTACGCAACTGTTGAAGCCGCCGATATGGCAACAGCCAGGGGCGCGGCCTTCGATGCTCAGATTGTCCTAACCACTCCAGAGTTAGTGGAATCCCTTAGAGGGCTAAACGCCGAGATTATTTCTATCGACCACTTCTTTGATCTCGAAGAGCTAAACACCAAGCTTTCCAAGGCTTTGCTCTAAAGCTATAGGCTCTAGCCATGTCCTTACCAAACCCGGGCCAAACCGATAGAACGGCGATTAACCGCCTGAAAAAACGCTCCGTCGAAGACCGCGACGAGATGTATGAGATTTTGGACTCAACAATCCTTTGCCACGTTGGCTATGTTGAAAACGGCCAGCCATTTGTTTTGCCCTATGGCTTTGTTCGCGACGGCGATCGCATCTTGATTCACGGATCTTCTGGAGCACGCTTCATGAGAGAACTTGCCAAGGGAATTCCAACTTGCGTAACAGTGACCAAGCTTGATGGCATGGTTGTTGCCCGCACCACTTACGATTCCAGCATGAACTATCGCTCGGTCGTAATCCTTGGAGCCGCCGAAGAAATCACTGGTCCGGAGAAAAACGCACTTCTTGAAAAGGTAAGTAACGGTTTAATCCCCGGTCGCGTATCTGAGGTTAGATCTTCAACACCTAAGGAATTGGCTGCCACCACATTGCTCTCGCTGTCTCTCGAAGAGGCTTCGGTGAAGGTTCGAACCGGCATGCCCGAAGATGGCGAAGGATCGGGAACCGGCGTCTGGTCAGGTGTTATCCCGATTCGAGTGGTGGCTGACGACGCAATCCCGAGCGATAAAGAATCAGAAGCTTTGAGTGTTCCTGCGAGCGTAAAGGCTTTTATCAAAAACCCGAAGGCTTAGTCCAGAACCTTCTGCACGGCAGCTTTCAGAGAGGCGAGCATGCTTTGGGATTTATTGCTCTCCTCGGCAACGGCCAACAAGTAACACTTGACCTTGGGCTCAGTTCCAGAAGGCCGAACAATTACTCTTCTGCCATCGGCTAAATCAAGTTGGATGGCATCGGTTCCAGGGAGATTTCCCCAACCGTTCAAATAGTCGGTGAATACAACTGCTTGCCCATCTAGTTCCTGGATCGGATTGGCTCTAAGTTTTTTCATCAGATTTTCAATAATTGATAAATCTTTCACCCTAATGGAAATCTGACCTGTAGCGAAGTATCCGTCGCGAGCCCCAAGCTTTTCTAGCTGATCCCCAATGGTGTAGCCAGAAGCTGCCAACGTGGTTGCGATGTCTGCAACCACAAGGGCTGCGGATAGACCGTCTTTGTCCTTTACTCGTTTGGAATCAACGCAATACCCGAGGGCTTCTTCGTAGCCAAAGATCAGGTTTGGCACTCTGCCAACCCATTTGAATCCAGTGAGTGTCTGAGCAAAATCTAAACCGTAGTGTTCGGCAATTTTTTCAATTGCAGAACTCGAAACAATCGAGCAGGCAAGAGTTCCAGAAACCCCTTCTCTTTTTGCTCGACCGGCTAGCTCCTCGGCAAGCAACAAACCTAAATCGTCTCCTGAAAGTTGGATGTAGTTTCCAGTTGAGTCCTTGTACGCCACGCAAAGCCTGTCTGCGTCTGGATCATTTGCCAAAACTAGGTCAGCTCCATTTGACTTAGCTGTTTCAATTGACTTATCCATCGCGCCTGGCTCTTCAGGGTTTGGAAAAGCCACCGTTGGGAATGTTCCATCTGGTTTGTGTTGGGATTCAACGGGAATTAGTGCATCCATGCCTGCAAGATCAAAAATCTTCTCAATGAACTCGGCACCGACTCCGTGCATAGCCGAGTAAACAATCTTCAGACTCTTTCGATCTGAGTGGCGGTTCATCAGGCCACTGACACCTTGCAGGTAGTCCGCGGAGATGCTGGCTGGAACACTCGAGTAGTCGCTGGATCTAACAAGATCACTAACTGATGCGTTTTCGGCAAACTTGTCAATCTCCGATGCGATCAGAGCATCCATCGGCGGAATGATCTGCGAGCCTGTGAAATCAAATACTTTGTATCCGTTGTCGGCTGGGGGATTGTGTGAGGCGGTCACCATAATTCCTGCCGAGCAGCCCAACTCCCGCACAGCAAATGCAACCATCGGGGTTGCAACAAGCGAATCGTAAAGATAGGCGCGGACTCCAAGTCCAACAAGAATTTCGGCAGAGTCCTTGGCAAATACTTCTGAGTTTTTCCGGGCGTCAAAACCGATCACGCAACTTGGATCATCAAAGTTTGCCTTTAGGTATCTAGCTATTCCAACTGCTGCCTGTGCCACCAAAACACGATTCATTCGGTTTGGGCCGGCTCCAAGCTCTCCTCGAAGACCTGCAGTTCCAAATCCCAAGCGCCCACCGAATCGTGAAGCAAGGCCTTGCTCGTCGCCTGCAAGAATCAGTGCTTCAAGTTCCGCCTTGGTTTCGGCGTCAGGATCTTGGGATTGCCAGCTTTTTGCCTTAGCAATAAGTGTTTCTAGTGAGCTCATATCTTGTTGATGATAGCTGCCAGCAGTGCGCTAATTCTTGGCTCGGCTTCGCGCCCGGCTTCCAGCACTTCTGCGTGAGAAAGCGGAGTTTTTTGAACTCCAGCGGCCAGGTTTGTCATTAGAGAAAAGCCTAGGATTTCCATGCCAGCTTCACGGGCGGCGATTGCCTCTAGTGCAGTTGACATACCAACTAGGTGACCGCCCATGTGCTTTACCATTTGGACTTCAGCCGGGGTTTCGTAGTGTGGTCCGCGGAACTGGGCATAGATACCTTCATCAAGTGATGCATCCACGGTTCTTGCAACTTCACGAAGGCGCTTGGAGTAAAGATCGGTGAGATCAATAAAAGTTGCACCTTCAAGAGGGCTGTCCGCGGTTAGGTTGATGTGGTCGCTGATTAGAACCGGTGTACCTGCCTTCCAGCTCTCTTTGATACCACCACAACCATTGGTCAAAATCATTACTTTCGCACCAGTTGCAGCTGCAGTTCTGACTCCGTGGACTACTCGACGAACTCCGTGACCTTCGTAGTAGTGAGTTCTTGCACCCAGCACCAGTGCATGCTTACCACTTGGAAGCTTGATGGAGCGAATTGAAGCTACGTGACCTTCAACAATCGGAGCAGAAAATCCAATGATGTCCTTGGCAGGAACACTCGCAACAGTTTCACCAATCAGATCGGCGGCCTTAGCCCAACCTGATCCAAGGGTTAGTGCGATGTCGTGTTTTTCAACACCCGTTGCTTGCCTGATTTGCTCGGCTGCCTGTTTCGCAATTTCGAAAGGGCTGTTGGTCATGGTTTCTAGGGGATTAGTCATGGATTTGAGTCTAGCTCCACGCGCGTTGGCTCAACTAGTCCTCAAACTCCACCAGGGCAGTACCGGAGGCAATGGTGTCGCCAACGGCGACCTTGATTTGCTTGATGATGCCGTTTCGTGGAGAGGTGATGGATTGCTCCATCTTCATAGCCTCAAGAACTAGAACCTGGTCACCCTCGACAATCTTGTCACCGACCGAAACTGCAATCTTCACAACCGTTGACTGCATAGGAGCCTTGATTACCGATTCCGATGCTCCAGCAGATGCGTGATGGGCAGAAACTTTTCGCTTTGGTGCTCGTCCGGCTGTTGGAGACCCAGTTCCGGTGTGAAGGAAGCGAGCCGGAATGCTCACCTCGATGCGCTTTCCTTCAACCTCAACAACCACTGAGTTTTTTGCGGCAGGTGCAAAATCTAGCTGGTCTGCTAGGCCACCCCATAGCTCTAGATCGTTCACCCATTCAGTTTCAATCCAGCGGGTGTAAATACCGAATTTTCCGTCGGAACTAATAAATGCCGGATCGTCAACAATTTTTCTGTGGAAGGGAAGAACTGTTGGAAGTCCGAGAACTTCCATTTCGGCAAGAGCTCTTCTAGAACGCTCCAGTGCTTCAGTTCGGTCCTTGCCTGTGACAATCAACTTTGCAATCATCGAGTCAAAGTTTCCAGAAATCTCATCGCCTGATTCGACACCGCTGTCTACTCGAACTCCAGGACCACTCGGTGCTTTGAAGACGTGAACTGATCCTGGAGCCGGCATAAAGTTTCGACCTGGGTCTTCACCGTTGATTCTAAATTCGAAGCTGTGACCTGAAACTTGCGGGTCGCCATAATCCAAAATGCCACCCTCGGCAATTCGGAATTGTTCACGAACTAAATCAAGACCAGTGACTTCTTCAGAGACCGGGTGCTCAACTTGCAGGCGAGTGTTGACCTCGAGGAATGAAATTGTTCCGTCCTGGGCAACCAGGAACTCACAAGTTCCAGCTCCCAGGTATCCAACTTCTTTCAGGATGGCTTTAGAGGCCTCGTAAAGTTTCTTGTTTTGCTCAGGAGTCAAAAACGGAGCGGGAGCTTCTTCAACTAGTTTTTGGTGTCTGCGCTGGAGCGAGCAGTCGCGAGTGGAAACTACAACTACGTTGCCTTTTGAATCGGCCAGACACTGAGTCTCAACGTGCCTAGGTTTTTCTAGGTACTTTTCAACGAAGCACTCTCCACGTCCGAAAGCCGCGATGGCCTCGCGGGTTGCGGATTCAAACATTTCCTCGACTTCGGATTCTTGGTAGGCAACTTTGATGCCTCGGCCACCTCCGCCGTAGGCTGCCTTAATAGCTACCGGCAATCCGTGCTGGGCGACAAAATCCAGAACTTCTTTGGCATTAGAAACCGGATCGAGTGTTCCAGGAGCTAGGGGAGCACCGACTTTTTCGGCAACATGTCGAGCGGAGACTTTGTCTCCCAGTTTTTCGATTGCTTCTGGGGAGGGCCCAATCCAGGTGAGGCCGGCTTTGATTACGGCCCTAGCAAACTCGGCGTTTTCGGCCAAGAATCCGTAACCTGGATGAACCGAATCACAGTTGCTTCGTTTGGCTATTGAAAGAAGCTTTTCGATGACCAGGTATGTCTCGGCTGAGGTGATGCCATTTAGGGCATAGGCCTCGTCGGCCACCTTGACATGAAGTGCGTCACGATCTTGATCGGCGTAGACCGCTACCGATCTTCTTCCGCTGTCTTTGGCGGCCCGAGCTATTCGGACGGCAATCTCGCCGCGGTTAGCGATGAGGACCTTGCGGATTGGTTTGGTCATAAGACAAAAGCCTATTGGCATAAAGGGATGCGCTATTGGCGCTTAGCTACAAAAAGACTTGGATATCGTTGTGATTAGCGCCAAAAGCTTGGGTAATGGACCCCAAAGCCAGCTGCCAACTCACGAAGCACCTTCAATGAAAGCCCAACAACGGTGTGAGAATCACCCTCAATTCGATCAATAAAGGCTCCGCCTAGGCCATCAATCGTGAAAGCCCCGGCCACCTTGAGCGGTTCTCCAGTTGCTACGTAGTCGGAAATCTCCTGATTGGAAAGCTTTGAGAAGAAAACCTTGGTCGAGCTAACCATTTGAGCACCAACCGGATTGGCTGGGTCGCGATTGTCAATTAGATAGTGTCCACTGTGCAAAACACCGACGTTTCCACTCAGTTTGGCCCAGCGCTGAAGGGCAACTTCCGGTTCGTGGGGTTTTCCAAGAACTTCCCCCTGAAACTCAAGTGCTGAGTCTCCTCCGAGAATTAAAGCCCCTCTAGTTGAAAGATCATGCAGCACTGATTCGGCCTTGGCTTTGGCAAGTAGTCCAACTAGCTCCTCTGCGCTCAAATTTGGTTTCTGAAGCTTGGCTTGTGCAGCGAGGGCTGGCTCGTCCGTTTCAGGAAGGACGATCTCAGGCTCAATGCCTGCTGATCTAAGCAAGGCAAGTCTGGCAGGAGAGCTGGAAGCTAGGACTAATCGGGTCACCTGACAAGACTACTTTGTAGCTGTGAAACACTTGTCAGATGACAAAAACTGAAAACTGGCTAGGCACCGAAATTGAACTGGACATCGAGAAGGTGGCCCACGGTGGAATCTTTGTAGCCAGGCACCAGTCACGAGTAGTTTTCGTCTCTCACACAGCCCCTGGTGAAAAAGTAAGAGCGCGAGTATTCGAAGACAAGGGCGGGTCTTTTTGTCGAGCTGAGACCATCCAAGTTATTGAACCTTCTGGTTCACGCGTTCCCCACATCTGGAAAGAAGCCGACCGCTTAGGTGCTGGCGGCGCGGAGTTTGGTCATCTAAAACTTGACTATCAGCGCAAACTAAAAAGTGAAGTTTTGACCGAGTCACTTTCGCGCATGGGCGGTATCGAAAGAGAAGTTCCAGTTGAACCAGTGCCAGGCGATGAGATAACTAATGGGCTGGGCTACCGCACTCGAATTCAACTTCACGTTTCCGAAGAAGGTGTAGCTGGTCCTTACAAAGAGCGAACCCATGAAGTTGTTCCTGTTAAGTCCTTACCTTTAGCCGTTTCTGAAATCAATGAGCTCGGCATTCATCTAAAGAATTGGCAGGACGTAAAGCGCATTGAGATCTCTACCGCATCAACCGGTGGAGTTCAGTGGTTTATTGACAAGAAGGTCAAGGGCGACAAAAAACTCGTTGAGCGCGCTCTTGGAAGATCCTTCCGAATTTCCAGCGGAGGATTCTGGCAGGTGCACCGAGGCGCAGCCGAGCTACTTGCCCAGGAAGTAATCCAAATGTCCGAAGGTCTAGATCCTGCAGCAAATAACTTAGATCTCTACGGTGGAGTTGGCTTATTTTCCGGCGCGCTGGCAACCAACTTTGGTAAATCACTGAATATCACAACCGTCGAATCTTCAAAAGTTGCAACTGCTGATGCTGGAGCAAACTTGGTTGACCTTGCAAAGCACAAAGCAGTCTCTGCTCCAGTCGAGGGATTCCTAAAGGCCCAGATCAAACAAGGACTTGTGCTTGAAGGCGCCACCGTCGTGCTTGATCCACCGCGCGCTGGAGCAGGCAAAGCAGTGATTGATCAACTATTGTTTTTGCGCCCTGCCAAAATTGTTTACGTGGCTTGCGACCCGGTGTCGTTGGCTAGGGATTTGAAGGTCTTTATCTCAGGTGGCTATCGCCTTGAGCAGCTAAAGGCCTACGACCTATTCCCACACACTCATCACTTTGAGAGCATTGCTAGTTTGGTTTTGTAGAAATCTAAAACTCAAGAAAACGTGTGAGGTCCGAGTGAATAACTCCCGGACCTCCCCCCACGCTACCTAGGCTTTCCCCTGAGAGCACTATTAGGTAGTTATCTATCTATGACCTTAGCCCCGTATTGGTTCGCGAAACCAGATGCATTGATGCCAATTTTCAAACCTTCGTTCATACGAAGATTATCTCGCTCTTGAGATGCGAAAAGAATCCAAACCAAGCCTGCAAAGGACTCAGCGGCTAGAAATTTGGTCAATCGGTGAACTGTTAGGTAGTGCTTGACTCCCTTGCAGTCAGGACCTACAAACCTTGCTTGTACTGCGATCCCCACTGACCGTTGCCTACAACTATGCCAGTTCTTAGGATGCTGTCATTTTTTGCCCAGGTGGATCGTTGCGTTGCTTTAGTAGTTGACTGTTGTTTGCTTGCCTCGAGCAGAACAGCTACGACAGCTGCAAGCTCCTCGGGAGTTGGCTCACCTGAAACAACCTCGATGGCGTCAGCAAATTCAGAATCGTCTGGTCTAGTCATTAGAGCGGAATGTTTCCGTGCTTTTTGGGAGGCTGGCTAGCCCGCTTGGTGCGAAGTGCTCGAAGTGCTTTGATAACAGAAACTCGAGTAAGTGCTGGCTCGATGATGCCGTCTAACTCTCCGCGCTCTGCTGCTAAGAAAGGCGAGGCAACGTTGTAGGTGTATTCAGCCGCTAGCTGGGCTCTGACTTCCGCAATGTCCTTGCCGGCAGCTTCGGCTTCCTTGATCTTGTCGCGGAACAAAATGTTTACCGCTCCTTGACCACCCATAACGGCAATCTCAGCTGTTGGCCAAGCCAGGTTGATATCGGCTCCAAGCTGTTTGGAACCCATAACGATGTATGCGCCTCCATAGGCCTTGCGGGTAATGACCGTGACCAGTGGAACAGTTGCCTCGGCATAGGCATAGAGCAACTTAGCTCCTCGGCGGATAACCCCAGCCCACTCCTGGTCGGTGCCAGGAAGGTAGCCCGGAACATCAACCAGAGTAAGAATTGGAATCGAGAAAGCGTCACAGAACCTGACGAACCGAGCTGCCTTTTCGCCAGCATCAATGTTCAAAGTTCCTGCCATTGCAGAAGGCTGGTTGGCAACAATTCCAACGCTTCTTCCGTCGATGCGTGCAAAACCGATCAGGATGTTCGGAGCAAATAGTGGCTGCACCTCTAGGAAGTGTCCATCGTCAACGATGTGCTCGATCACGGTGTGCATGTCGTAGGGCTGGTTCGGAGAATCTGGAACCAAAGTGTTTAGCTTGCGATCGGACTCGGTGACTTCTAATTCTGAACTTGAGTCGTAGACCACACTCTCTGAAAGATTGTTTTCTGGCAGGAAGCTCAAAAGTGTTCTTGCATAGTCCAGCGCATCTTCTTCATCGCTTGCTAGGTAGTGAGCAACACCGGAAGTTTGGTTGTGTGCTCTTGCTCCACCGAGTTCTTCCATGCCGACGTCTTCACCGGTGACGGTCTTGATCACATCTGGTCCGGTGACAAACATGTTTGAGGTCTTATCTACCATGATCACAAAATCTGTCAGGGCAGGGGAGTAAACAGCGCCTCCGGCAGCAGGACCCATAATGATTGAGATCTGCGGGATAACTCCAGATGCCATGGTGTTGCGCTTGAAGATTTCGCCGTATTTGCCAAGGGCGATTACACCTTCTTGAATGCGGGCGCCGCCCGAGTCCAAAATTCCAACCAGTGGAACGCCGGTGGAAATTGCCAGGTCCATAATCTTGATGATTTTGTTTCCGGCGGCTTCCCCAAGGGAGCCACCGAAGATTGTGAAGTCCTGAGAGAACAGAGCAATTTGACGACCGTGAATGGTTCCAAAACCTGTGACCACAGAATCACCGTAAGGACGGTTAGCTTCCATGCCGAAGGCGGAGGAGCGGTGGCGAACGAATTCATCTACTTCAACAAAGGAGCCTGGATCTAACAGCAGTTCGATGCGCTCGCGGGCAGTTTTCTTACCCTTGGCGTGCTGTTTCTCAATTGCTGCATCGCCACTGGCGTGAACTGCCTGGTAGTAGCGGTCGCGAAGGTCTTCGATCTTGCCAGCAGTAGTAGATAGGTCAGCTTTTGGCTTGTCGGTCAAGATCTCTCCAATTGCTCATAAGGCTCTAAAGGACCAACTTTATCCAAGGCCCTACCCGATGCTATTGCAGGTTCTGACACAGCATCGAGCCCAATTGCTGAGGATTCCTACAAATAAGCCCTGGCCTAGGCTTGAGACATGGAATACCTCTTATCTGCGCAGGCTGCGGCTGGCTTTGAATACCTGGAGCAAACCGGCTCCACCAACAAAGACCTGCTCGCTCGGGCAGGGGGATTGCCAGAGTTTTTCGTGCTGGCGACCGATTTTCAGACCGCAGGCAAAGGCCGGATGGAGCGCAGTTGGGAAGCTAGCCCAGGCTCTTCAGTAATGGCATCGATCTTGCTTCGACCGCAATTTACCCAAAGCTCGGGCATTGGCTGGTTGTCATTGCTCACCGCGCTCGCAATAACACGTACAATTTCCGATCTTGGCCTAGAGCCAAAAATCAAATGGCCAAACGATGTACTAATTGCTGAAAAGAAAGTCAGCGGAATCCTGGCCGAAGTGGCCACAGATTTATCCTGCGTGGTGATCGGCTTTGGCATCAACGTCAATCAATCCGCACAGCAGCTACCGGTTGATACCGCTACTTCTTTATCTATAGAAAGTGCCGGTGCGGTCGATCGCGATCAGCTGCTGGCAACAGTAATTGCAAACATCCGGACTCTTTATCTTGAGCTATCCAATGCTGGCGGTGATGCAACAGTCAGTGGTCTAAGGCAGGCAATTTTGGAATTGTCGGCAACCGTTGGTTCCCAGGTTTCGGTTGAGTTTCCAGATGGCAAAAAAGCCTTCGGTCTTGCCAAGGACATTGACGAAACGGGTCGCCTGGTGGTTTCAACTCAAAACGAGACACTTTCGGTTTCAGCGGGCGATGTGCTGCACCTTCGTAAGGCTTAGCGGGAAGATTATCCGGTGACTACCAATTCTGAATACTTAGTTTTCCGCCTGAAGCCAAAAGCGCGCAGGCTGTTTACCCCCACGCTGGTGTTAGCGGCGGTGAGCTTTGCCCTGGCATTTATCGTTGAGCAGATTTCTGCTTCCGATTACACCTACGCGTTGATAGCCGGAGGAACAATCGTGGTTTTGTTCTGGCTGTTTCCGTTGCTGAGTTATCTAGCTTGTTATCTTGAGCTAACAAGTGCTCGTCTTACTTTTCGGTTTGGATTTTTAGGGTTTAGAAAAAGACAGCTACTGCTATCGGAGCTTTCATCAATTGAAATCCAGAAGGAGGGGCGCCTCGGTCGGCAAGTGATTTCCATACTCTCGGTCCACGGAACCGAATACCGCATTGGCGGATACGCTAAGAACAAGCACTTGGCAGCCGAAATAGAGGCCTGGGCTAAGGCAGCAAGCTAGGGCAAGGAAAAAGAAGCAGTTGAAATATCGGGTTGGGGTAATCGGCGGCGGGCAGTTAGCTCGCATGATGACCGTGCCCGCAATCAATCTGGGAATTGACCTAAAGGTTCTTGCCGAAACGGAAAACTCTTCGGCAAATCTGGCAACCACTGTTGTTGGCGATTACACGGACCTAAAAACCGTTCTAGATTTTGCCAAAGGCGTGGATGTAATCACTTTTGATCACGAGCATGTTCCACTTCACATCCTCGAGGCGGTGGAAGCTGCCGGTACTTCAGTGCAACCTCCTTCCAAAGCCCTGGCTCACGCTCAGAACAAACTCGTTATGCGAAAAGCTCTGGAGGCTATTGGTGCTCCCAACCCACGCTGGTTGGCAGTTTCGAGCGCATCAGAACTCGATGCCTTCATAACTGAATTTGGTCCAGAGGTAGTTGTCAAGACCCCTATCGGCGGCTACGACGGTAAAGGTGTTCGGGTAGTTAGCTCCTCGGCTGAAGTTAGCGATTGGTTTGAGCCAGCCGCACTTGCTTTACTCGGAGGACAATTACTGGCTGAAGAAAAAGTCAATTTCACTCGTGAATTAGCTCAGCTGTCTGCAAGAAATCCAAGCGGTGAGTTTAAGGCGTGGCCGGTAGTTGAAACCAGGCAGAAAAATGGCGTGTGCTCAGAAGTGCTAGCTCCAGCACCAAATCTTTCAAATGATTTGGCAGAACAAGCAATAAAGGTTGCTGAATTGATTTCTTCATCTCTTGGCGTCACAGGAAATCTAGCGGTTGAGATGTTTGAAACACATGACGGAAAACTTCTTGTGAACGAGCTTGCAATGCGCCCGCACAACTCAGGACACTTCAGCATTGAAGGATCAACTACCTCTCAATTCGAGCAACACCTTCGGGCAGTTCTAGATCTTCCACTTGGAGAAACCACCTGCGCCGAGCCTTCGGTGATGGTGAATCTACTCGGTGTTTCCGATGAGGTTGATTTCGTAGAAAACTACCCGGAGCTAATGAAGCAATTCGCATCTGCCAAGCTCCACTCCTACGGAAAGAGCCCTCGAATCGGGCGAAAGCTTGGGCACATCACCGTGGTCGGTGGGACCCAAGAATCTGCACTGGCTACCGCACTAAAGGCTAGAGCTTTGATTCTGGGTGTCCGCTAAAGCCCAATCTTGGCTAAAATTGGTCAAGCGAGCTTGATTCAATTCGACGGGAGTCCCTAATGACCAATCCATTGGTCGGCGTTGTCATGGGCTCAGACTCAGACTGGTCGGTTATGTCCGATGCCGCTGAGGCTCTAAAGCAATTTGGAATCGAATTTGAAGTCGAAGTTTTATCAGCTCACCGCACTCCAGAAAAAATGATCGAGTGGGGCAAGGCTGCCTCTTCTCGTGGGGTCAAGGTCATAATTGCTGGCGCCGGCGGAGCAGCCCACCTACCAGGCATGCTTGCTTCCGTCACAACCCTTCCAGTGATTGGTGTTCCGGTATCGCTTAGCAAACTCGATGGGATGGATTCACTGCTTTCAATCGTGCAAATGCCAGCCGGTATTCCAGTTGCAACAGTTTCTATTGGCGGAGCAAAAAATGCGGGAATTCTGGCAGCTCGAATCCTTGGAACAAATGATTCGGCTTTGGAGAAAAAGCTAATCGAATACGGCCAATCATTGGCGTCCTTGGTGTCGGAGAAAAACGAACACCTCAAGGCTGAAATTTCTAGAGGCGGAAAATGAATCTAGCTGACTATGCAACCGCTAATGGACTAACCCAAGTTGGGGTTCGACCAAAGTTTGGTGAGTACCTAAAGCAAGTTTGGCAAAGGCGCGATTTTGCCTTCATTATGTCCCTCTATGCATCTGAGTCAGCTAACGCTCGCAGCAGGCTAGGAGGTTGGTGGCTGGTCTTAGTACCCTCGCTTCAAGCCTTCACCTATGGACTCATATTTGGTTTGATTCTCGGAAGTTTACGTCCTGCAAACTTCATACCTTTCTTGATTACTGGAGTTTTTCTATTTTCTTTTTTCTCAGGATCATTTTCTGCTGGAGCTAAAGCCATAACTTCAAACTCGGGTCTACTAAAAACCTTGAGCTTCCCAAGAATTCTTTTGCCCTTGTCTGCCGTTATTCGTGAATTTATCAACTTCATTCCGCAGTTAGCAATCCTTGCCATTGTTATGTTGGTTTTCGGCCAGGAGATTTCTTGGGAATGGCTTTACTTGATTCCAATCACTTTCTTGATGTTTTTGTTCAGCACAGGACTAGCCATGATCTCGGCCAGGCTAACTGTTCGAATTCAAGACTTGAACAAACTTGTGCCATTCATTACTCGATTGATGTTTTATTCCAGCGGAATCTTTTTTGAAATAGAGAGAATTTTTGCCGACTACCCAGAGCTACTTGCGATAGCAACACTAAATCCAGTGCATGCATTTATTAGCCTGGCCAGAGGAGCTTTAGTGAATGACTTACAAATGAGTCCAGTGCTTTGGATAGTGGCCACCGCTTGGTCTGTTGGAACATTCCTTTTTGGCGTTTTTTACTTCTGGAGAGCCGAGGCCCGCTATGGTCGCGACTGAGAGTAGTAAAAAACCAGTGATTGTTCTAGATGACGTTCACGTGACCTATCAGGTCTTTGGTACTGGCAAGAAGGCAAATAAGGTCAAAGGTAAGTCACTGAGCCGAACTCGCATGAGAGAAGTCCATGCAGTTAAGGGTGTGTCTCTGGTTATTCACGAAGGCGAAACCCTAGGAATTGTAGGGTCAAACGGTTCTGGTAAGTCCTCCCTAATGCGCGCAATTGCCGGGTTGTTCCCGGCAACCGGGGGTTCTGTTTACGCGTTAGGAAAACCCATGATGCTTGGCGTTGGAGCCGCTTTGCTGCCAAACCTCAGTGGTGACAAGAACATTCTTCTCGGTGGACTAGCCATGGGCTACAGCAAGAAGGAAATTACTCAAGCCAGTGAATCAATTATTGATTTTTCGGGGCTTAGGGATTTCATCGACTTGCCGATGCGCACCTATTCGCAGGGCATGTCAGCAAGACTTCGCTTTTCGATCGCAGCTACCAAGAAGCACGATATCCTGATAATCGACGAGGCACTGGCTGTTGGTGACAGACAGTTTCGACTAAAGGCTGAATCTAGAATCAGGCAGATGCGTCAAGAAGCTGGAACTGTTTTGTTAGTTAGTCACAATATGAAATCCATTCAGGACACTTGTAACCGAGTGATCTGGCTTGAAAAAGGTGTGCTCTTGATGGATGGCAACCCGAAAGAAGTTTGCGACGCTTACATTGCAGCAATGGAAAAAGGCGACACCGACTAGATGAAAACCCCTTACCCAAGCGTCATGGTGATGATGCCGGTTAGAAACGAACAGCAGCACTTAGTTTCGGCGGTTGAGAGTGTCCTAAAGCAGAGTTACCCGGGCCAGCTGGAAATCGTTTTGGCAATCGGTCCTTCGGTCGACCAAACTGAGAAAGTCGCCAACGATCTGGCTGCCAAGCATTCAAGCGTGAGAATAATCACAAACCCCAAAGGTCTTACAACATCGGGCTTGAACTTAGCTATTGAGTCATCCAAAAGCGAAGTCATTATTCGGGTGGACGCGCACAGTGAGCTTGGCGAAAACTACTTAAAACGCGGAGTTGAAATCCTAGAGGATACAAAATCTGTCTTAGTTGGCGGAATCATGAAGGCCCAGGGAAAAACCGCACTTCAAAAAGCAGTGGCCTTCGGCTATGGATCAAGGTTCGGTCTTGGCGGAGGTCGGTATCACGTCGGAGGCAAGGCTGGCGAAGCTGAGTCCGCGTACCTTGGAATCTTTGATGCGGAATCTCTAAAAGAGGTAGGTGGCTATGACGAAAAAACTATCCGCGGGGAAGACTGGGACCTAGCGCAACGGCTCAAGGCTCAAGGCGGCAGGGTTTGGTTTAGTCCAGAACTTGTTGTGAATTATTGGCCAAGATCAAACATTAAAGCCTTGGCTTGGCAGTTTTACTCGACCGGAGTCTGGCGAGGCGAGCTAACTCGTCGGGCTCCAGCTAAAGCGTTGCCGAGGTACTTTCTACCACCACTTGCTCTATTAGTTTTGGCGGGTCTCGTGGTTTCAGCAATCTTTGGAATTGTCGGGGAATTAGATTTGATTATTCCTATTGCACTTTATCTACTGGTCGTTACCTTCGCAGCTGCCACCGCAAAGTCCCTATTATTGGTGGATCGCCTTGCGGTTTTTGTAGCTTTGCCAGTTATGCATTTGAGTTGGGCATTTGGATTTTGGATTGGATTTGTATTCGGAGCCAAAAAGACAATTGATGCTGGGGATAAAAAGTGAAGTACTCACCAACTCGCATCCTGGGTGCACTAAGACGAAGAGAACTGGATTGGTTTCGAGGGGCTGTTTATCGAGCATTCAGCAAGGCCCCACTTACCAACACATTTTTATTTGAGTCCTTTCAAGGAAAAGTAATTGGGGATAATCCTCTAGCAATCTTTGCTGAGATCAAATCTCGAAATCCTAGAGCAGAATTGGTTTTTACTGTCAACTCTTCAACCAAAGCGCCTAGCGGATCAAAGGGAGTCAAATACGGCTCACTAGCTTGGCTAAGGGCACTTGCCACAGCCAAAGTGTTGGTGAACAACACAAATTTTCCAGGCTATTTTCGAAAGCGCTCTGGTCAGACCTATATACAAACCTGGCACGGAACACCACTAAAGCGTCTTGGCAGAGACATTGTGGACGTTGTGCCAACCGGAAGCTACTTGAAGATGATGGACCGAGAGGCTTCGTTTTGGGACTATCTAATCTCACCGAATCCTTACTGCACTGAGATTTTAGGAAAAACCTTTGGTTACTCTGGTCAGATCTTGGAAACGGGATATCCGAGAAATGATGTCTTGATCAACGGTAGAGACAAACGTGACCTTGTCCGCAAATCTCTCGGGATACTGAATGAAAACCAGTTAGTGGTTCTCTACGCCCCTACCTGGCGCGATTCAAAACGCACTGCAACCGGAAACTGGAAGCCGATAAATTTCTTGAATGATTCGCTAGGGCCAAATGTAACAGTGTTGTTCCGAGGTCACACAAACACCCACTCTGCGCATAGCGAGGCAGTGGTAAAGGATGCTATTGATGCGACTGATTACAAGAATGTCGCGGAACTGTATTTGGCAGCCGATGTTCTGGTGACCGATTACTCATCTTCCATGTTTGATTTTTCCGTGACTGGTAAGCCGATGATATTTTTGGCTCCTGACTTTGATGACTACGTTTCAAAAAGAGGTTTCTACTTCGACTTTGAGCAACTTGCCCCAGGACCGATCTTGAGAGATTCTTCATTCCTGAGAAAAGCCTTAGAGAGTATTGATAGCCAAAGAGCCGAGTATGCGCAGCGTTATTTGGCTTGGCAAATGAAGTTCAACAAATTAGAGGACGGACTAGCTTCGAAGCGTGTGGTGGATGCAACACTCACCGCGTTTCACAGCCTCTTTTCAGAACATTAAACCTAGACTTTAGAGTGTCTAGGAGTTGAGCCATGAAGCGGACCCTTTTAATCGCCACAACATTGGTTGCCGTTGCAACCTTGGCTGGTTGCGCCTTATTTTACCCAAACCTTGGAAGCAACGAGACCCCAAGCGATCCGATGGATCCAACCCCTTCCGCCTCCGAGCCAACCCCCACCCCGACCGCATCCGAAACTCCAACCGCTGCTCCAAAGGAGCTAGCGAGGCCTCGGGTTTTGTTCTATGAGATCGTCGGCAAAGATCTTCAGATCATCGGTGAAGTTGTTAACTTTGCTGAAGACGGTGGAGAGTGCATCTTCACTTTTTACTCTGGCAATACCCCAATTGTCATGGAGCGAGTTCCAGCTGAGGCCAACGTGAGCACCACGCAGTGCTTCCCGTTGACTACTGCACTTTCCAGACTTCCAAAAGGAATGGTTGATGTAGTTATCGGATACGAATCTGCTAAGTACGCAGGGGAGTCAGAAAAGTTTGAGGTGATTATTCCCTAATGCTTAAATCCCTCGGAAAGTTTTGGGCTGCCATAACGGTAATGACAGTTACCGTTTTCGGTCTAGTTGCCATACCTTCTGAGCAAGAACCGGCTGCCGCCCTAAACGGTTCCATGTTTGATCCGGGCTTAATCATTAGCGACAGCGTGTTTTACGATTTTGGAACAATGTCGGTAGCGGACATTCAGAGATTTCTAGACGGAAGAGTTGCTGCCTGTAGGGCAGCTGCCGATCGGCCTGGTTGTTTGAAGGACTATCGCCTAAGCACTCCCGGAGCTACCGGTTCTCCGGGTCGATGCGAATCTGTTCCAGCAAAATCCAACATCACTGCAGCGGAACTGATTTATGACATCGCCCGTGCGTGTGGGATTAACCCGCGAGTGATTCTGGTCAAACTACAAAAAGAGCAAGGTCTAATCACCTCAACTGATCCAAGTCCGAGAGCATATGATTTTGCACTGGGAATGGACTGCCCCGATAGTCCAAGTGGTTGTAGCGCGGCATCGGCAGGATTTTTCTGGCAGCTGTATAAAGGTGTCGGACAGCTGAACTGGTACAGCAACCCAGCCGGTTCTTTCACTTGGCTCAGACCTGGCACTGTTATCTCAAGGCCCTACTATCCAAACCGTCCAAGTTGTGGATCGCAGTCCTTTACTCTTCAGAACAAGGCAACCGCCGCTCTTTACTACTACACCCCATACGTTCCTAACCAAGCAGCACTTACTAACCTCTACTCAACCGGTGATAGCTGTAGCTCATACGGAAACAGAAACTTCTGGAGATTCTTCTCAGACTGGTTCGGCTCTCCAATCGGTGGTGGCTTCCTATTGAAGGCAGCTAAGGGAGATACCTACTTTATTGTCGACGAGGTCAAGTACCGAGTGCCTGACTCGGTGCTACTTTCCTCGCTGGCACCACTTGGCCCAATTGGTGAAATTTCCAAAGACTACCTAGACAGCTTTGTCACCATGGGGGATATGACCCCGTTGATTAAAAATGCAACCGCCGATGGTTACTGGTTTGTCGATAACGGTAAGCGCGTGAGTTTTACAACTTGTGAGCAAGTTGCATCGTTCGGTTTGAACTGTGGATCTGCAGTGACTGTGACCAGCACCCAGTTCACCGCACTAGCAAATGGTGGAGAAGTCACCAACGTGGTGGTTGGTGCAAGCAATGACCGCTATCTGGTTGAAGCTGGTCGACTTCGTGAGATTTTGAACGATGCCTCTGCTGCGGAAGCAAGCTTGCCTCTGACGGCCTCATCGCCAATTAGAAGAGAAGCTTTGAACTATCTTCCAATTGGAGCGCCGATCGCCAGCAACGGTTCCCTAGTTGGCAACCGTGAAACCGGAGCCCTTGGAGTTGTCGCCGACGGCAGCTTCTTCGGAATTGATCCTGCTACCGCTGCCGATGTCAACTTTGGAGTTTGGTTTAAGGGAGCCGGTTCAACTCTGAGCACCCAAAGTATTCAAGCCCTTAGCGTGGGACCAGTCATCCAATCAATCATTGCAAATGCTGCGGGAGCCCAGTACCTATTGACACCTGCTGGAAAACGCCTGATTCAAGACACCGAGAACTGGATTGAGAAACCAACCGTGCTACCTGCATCAGTTCTGGATCTAATCCCTACCGTTGCTGAAGAACTTGTGACTCCTGCGGTGGTACGTTCCACCGCCAACAACACTTTGTTTTTGGTAAACGACGGTGAGCTTCGCCCAATTCAAACCTCTGACCGCAATGCAGTTCGCGCAAGTCTTGAAGAAGACACCGTGCACCGCATCTCTCCGTCTGCGTTAAGCCAAATGCGAAAGGGTAGCCAGGTGATTCCTCCTGGAGCACTGGTTCGAGTTGGCAGCACAAACTTCCTGGTCGATGGCCTAAGCCGGCTATACAAGATTCCAAGCACCGAGCAGGCTCGAGCCCTTGGGCTTGGATCCGCGAGGACAGTAAAGAAATCTGCTGTTTCTTCTTATGAGCGATCCGGAAGCCTTTCGGGCATCAAGGTCACTTGCAACGCGCAACCGCATTTGGTTGTGGCTGGAAAACTAGTTCGCGTTAGTGCAGAAACTTTCACGCACTACCCAACCACAGCGCACGAACTAGATCCTGGCACCTGTGCTGCGTTGTCGATTTCTGATTCGCCAGGATCAAGGTTTATACGCACTTCATCTAGTCAGTACTTCCTAGTTGAAGCTGGCGAGAAAAGACCAATCGCGAACAAAGCTAGCTACGTTGCTCTCAAGGGTTCAGGTCCAAGCGCGATTGCTGTTGATGCCATATTCGCTGCGAGAGTGCCGACCGGTTCAAAAGTTGGCGCTGGAACAGCTGTTGTTAGCGACAGCGTTGCTGCTGCCCCGACACCTGTGGCAACCCCGACACCGGTCAAACCAACACCGACTCCGACCGTGACTCCAAAACCAACACCGAGCCCAAGTGCTTCGGCTACGCCAACTCCTAAGCCAAGTGCCTCAGCTACGCCAACTCCTAAGCCAAGTGCTTCGGCTACTCAAAAGCCAAAACCGTCTCCAGTTAAGGAGTACACCGTCAAACCAGGCGATACTCTGACTGGAATTGCCTCAAAGTTTGGAACTACCTCAAAGATTCTTATGGATTTGAACTCAATTACTAACGCGAACCTGATCAAAATCGGTCAAATCCTCAAACTTCCCTAAACTTGGGGTTATGTCTAAACAGGTAATCATCCTGGCTGCCGGGATGGGAACACGGCTTGCCCGTCCGCTTCCAAAGCCACTCGCTGAGTTGCGTGATGGCCGCTCAATCATGAAGCAGCAGATGGATAACTTGAGCCAAGTTTTTGGGGATAACTTCCGGGCGATGATTGTGGTGGGATTCAAGCTCGAGGCCATCATTGAAAGATTTCCTGAGGCAATCTTTGTGTATAACGAGCTTTACGACCAGACCAATACATCCAAATCCCTCTTGAAGGCCCTTCGGGCCTCCAACGATGGCGGAGCCCTATGGCTAAATGGCGATGTGGTGTTTGACCCTGAGGTACTAAACCGAGTGATCCCTCTTATTGAGTCGGATCAGTCTTTTGTGGTTGTCAACACCGCCAAGGTCAGCGACGAAGAGGTCAAATATACCCTCTCGGCCGATGGCCTCATAGCCGAGCTTTCCAAGCAGGTCGTCAATGGCTTAGGCGAAGCAGTAGGCATCAACTTCGTATCCGGCAAAGACAAACAGGCCTTGATCAAAAGACTTGCTGAAGTCGATGACCAGGACTACTTTGAGCGCGGAATTGAAGTTGGAATTGCAATCGATGGCCTTAGATTCCAAGCCGTTGACATCAGCGATTTGTACGCCGTCGAGGTGGATTTTGCCGAGGACCTCCAGCGAGCCAACGAGCACTTCAAGAGCTAGGAAGAAGCCAGCTTGTTAGTTCGAATCAGCGGTGAAGTAAAAAACTTTTCCTGGGGCTCAAAACATCTAATCCAAGACCACCTAGGTCTTGGGCCAACCAACCAAGAGGTAGCTGAAGTTTGGTTTGGAACCCACGACGGTGGCCAGTCAAAGCTACTTTCTTCTGGCAAGAATCTTTCTGAGGCGATTGGTTCAAAGCTCTCGTTTCTGGTGAAGTTCTTAGCCGCCGATTCACCCCTGTCGATACAAGTTCACCCAAATGCCCTTCAGGCCAAGGCGGGCTTTGCGAAAGAAAATGCCGACGGAATTGACCTAGCTGATCCAAAGCGAAACTACAAAGATGATTCCCATAAACCCGAGATCTTGATTGCACTGAGTGCCTTTGAGGCGTTGTGTGGATTTAGACCCAGGGCTGAAATTCTAGAAATCTTTCTCACCTTTTCAGAATCGGAAACTCGCTTCGGCGAGCTTGCAGCGCTTGCGGCAACAGATGCAAGCCTCGAGGAAATCTTTAATGAGCTTCTGGAAGATGGCGCTTTAGCTGGGCGCTTTGATAGCTCTGTGGCAAGCCTAGAGTCGGATTCAATTTCAGAGCAGGCGCGGGGCTTAGTTGTTGATCTGTTGGATAAGTACCCAGGTGATACCGGTGCTTTAGTTTCGCTGCTTTTAAACTTCGTTCGACTAGCACCCGGTGAGGCGATTTTTCTGCCGGCCGGCAACTTGCACGCTTACCTGTCAGGTCTTGGAGTAGAGGTAATGGCTTCCAGCGACAATGTCCTGCGCGGAGGCTTGACTTCAAAACACATCGACAAAGCAGAACTTAGAAACATCACGGATTTCTCCGAACTTGCCGAGCCAAAGGTTTCCCCCAAGAAGCTAGCCGAGGGTTTAGTTGAGTACCCGGTTGCGGCCTCCGAGTTTCGGGTCTACCGAGCTCAAATCACTGGCTCTAATTTGTTGGCTGACTTAGATCTTCCAGCGGCAGCAGTGATTGTTTGTGTCGGTGGAGAGATCGCAGTTGGCACGAGCCTCGAAGAGCGCGAAGTTTTGAAAAAGGGCGAAGTTGTCTTTGTTGGCGAAGCTAAGAAATTTAGCCTTAGCGGCAGTGGCGATGCTTTTGTAGTTTTGGGTACCTAGAGCCTAGTTAGTTCAATGCCTTCCAGGCACTATCTACAATTTCAGCTAGTGAGTTCTCTGATTTCCAGTTCATGACCTTTTTGATTCTTGAAACATCAGCGATAAGTCTTGGTGGATCCCCAGCTCTTCTTGCAACTAGCTCGTATTCGAAATCAATACCGGTGGTTTTTTTGATCTGGTCCATAACCTCGAGAACAGAGGAGCCGGCTCCGGTTCCAACATTGAACACCGAGTACGGTCTTGAGTCTTCGTTCAAGTAATCCAGAGCTGCAACATGGGCTTTTGCCAAATCCATCACGTGAACGTAGTCGCGAATGCAGCTGCCATCCGGGGTTGGGTAGTCGCTGCCAAAGACTTTTGGCTTGGTGTTTGCCTTTAGAGCTGCAAAAACAATTGGAATAAGGTTCAACTTCTGAGTGTCAGCAAGATCTGGCCAGCCAGCACCTGCGACGTTGAAGTAGCGAAGGCTCACGTGCGATAGTCCCCAAGCCGTTTGCGCATTTTGAGCCATCCACTCACCAATTAGTTTGGTCTGACCATAAGGATTGATCGGCTGCGGGGTTTGTTCTTCAGAAACCAAGTACACATCAGGCACCCCGTAGCTTGCGGCACTGGAAGAAAACACGAATTTTCTGACCCCGGTGTTTTTCATGGCGGTGAGCAAATTGGCCTGTCCACCAAGGTTTTTTAAGAAATAATCTTCGGGTTTTTCAACTGATTCCCCGACTTGTTTTAGGGCTGCCAGGTGCACCACGGAGGTGACTTTATGCTCCCTTATAAGCTGGTCCAAAGCGGATACGGCGTCAGGTGCTGATAGCTCCACATTTAGGCTTGGCAAGCCTGAAACCCTTGAATCTAAGCCTGTTGAGAGGTTATCGACCACTACGACGGGGGTGCCATTTTGACTCAAAACACGGGCCACGTGGGACCCGATATACCCAGCCCCGCCGGTCACTAACACGCTCATCCACCTAGGATACTGGCGTATTCAGCGGGAAACAGACCCCACAGATTGTGTATTTGAACTTGACAACAGGTGAATAACAACAGTGTAATTACACGAGTGAAAGTTTTGCCTTAGATCCTTTCGGGGGAAGTGGCAACTTAGTGAACGGAATTGCAACACATGGACAGTCGCGGACAAGTTCCAGATAACTGGTTTATCGACCCCATTCTTTTGGGCGTCGCTGGTGCGTACTCAGACTTTGAAGAAGATCCACTCTCCTGGCAGGCAGATGCACTTTGTGCACAGACCGACCCAGAAGCTTTCTTTCCGGAAAAGGGTGGCTCAACAAGAGACGCCAAGAGAATTTGCACCGGCTGCAACGTGAAGGCGCAGTGCCTCGAGTATGCACTTGCTAACGATGAAAGATTTGGAATCTGGGGCGGCCTTTCAGAAAGAGAAAGACGCAAGCTTAAAAAACGTGCTTAGTGCGTCCAACTTTTAGGAAAGCACAACAATGAAAGTTAACGTTTCTGCCGTAGTGCTATCGCACGATGAGCCAACATCTCTAACTCGAGTTCTAGATCAACTTTCAAAGCAAACAACTCCTCCTTCAAGAATTCTTGTTGTTGATACTTCCAAAACTCAACCAGCCCCAACAGCTGGATTTGAAACTCTCAAGCTAAATCACAAAACTTCATTTGCTTTGAGCATTGAAGCTGCAGTGAAGCACCTAGCTACCGATGGTTATCTTTGGATTTTGCACGATGACAGTGCGCCTGATGCTGATGCCCTTGAGAAACTTCTAAGGGAAGTAGAGCTCAGCCCTTCTTTGGCAGTTGTTGGACCCAAGCAGGTCGACTGGGATGAACCAAAGCTAATCAAGCAAATGGGACTAACTCTTACCCGTGGTGGCAGATTGTTTAGTCGAGTGCGGGGCGAATTCGACCAGGGCCAGCACGACCACCTTGAGGATGTCATGGCCGTTGGCACCGCAGGTGCGCTGGTGAATTTAGAGAAGTACAAACAGCTCGGCGGGTTTGACCCCAAGGCTCCGCCGCTTGCGGCAGACGTTGATTTTTCCATTCGTGCTCGACTAAGCGGCGGGCGGGTGGCAATCGCCCCAGATTCCAAGATCGCCCACCAAATGCTTTCTATGAACGGCAAGCGTTCCATGGGATGGCTCGGTGGAACCCCAGCTAAAGCCATTCGGCATGCGGAGTTTTATCTGGCGCTTAGCTACGCAAGCTTTATCGGTTTTGTCTTGGGCTGGTTACTACTTATACCGTTTGCAATTCTCAATTCGCTGGTGCTGCTGGTTCGAAAGCGCGCGAGCTCAATCCCAGCTGAGCTAGCAGCCGCAGCTACTACCTTTATGCAGTTTGCAAGGATTCTTAGCTCCCGCTCCCGAATCCGTCTCACCACTTCAGCAAACCTGCGCTCACTTGCTACCCTTCGAGCCACCAGGCAGGAGCTAAAAAGCTCCAACCAAAGGGCCAAGGATCAGGAAGTATCAAAGCAGCTACTGGCCGCCCACGCCAGGGGAGATAACGATGAAATAGCCTCGAATCCCAACTCCGGCTTTTTATCCTCGGGTGCTATTTGGTTTGCTCTAGGCCTTGTTGCCCTAAACGTTTTGTGGTTTCCAACTAATTTGGCCGTTTCAGGTTCCGGGGTTATTCCGCTATCTAGCAACTGGTTAGAAATCTTTTCTCAGGCTGGCTCTACAAACCAAAGCCTGGGTCTTGGATTTGTTGGTGCAGCTGATCCATTTAGTTGGGTCCTTGCAATTCTCAGCGCACCACTGTTTTTTGCTCCAAGCCTGGCACTCACCCTCGTGCTGTTTCTTTCAACCGCAATTGCCTTCACGGGCTTTTTCTATCTTTCGGGACTGATCACAAGAAGCAACCCGATGCGCATCGCAGCATCCCTTGCCTATGCTCTCTGGCCAGCGCTGACAGATTCAATTGTTGACACCGCCTTTGCTCAAGTTGTTGCAATCACGCTTTTGCCATACCTAGTTCTCTCAGTAGCCAAGGTCGCATCCCTTGGAATTTCCAATCCAGGATCTTTTGTTTCAACCTGGTCGCAGGTTGGTCTATCTGGAATCTTGCTTGCGTTGGTTGCTGCCAGCTCTCCGGTGTTGGGCTTGGCACTGTTGGTTTTGATTGTGGGTCTGGCAATCGCAAGACCTAGAAAACTAATGCCATTGCTTTTCACAACTGGCCTGACTGTTGTTTGGTTTGTACCTCTTGTCTTGGAGAGGTTGGCGACTTCCCAGCCGCTGTCTATATTGCTCAGCCCAGGAATTGGAGCCCCAAGGGCGTTGGAAGCGAACTGGACACTGCCGTTTTTTGGCTTCGGTTTTGACGCCCTTTCATTCGGACTTTTTATTACTGTCCCGGTTTTGGTGCTGGCTCTGATTTCACTTCTTACTCCGGGAGCCAAGGCTTCACTTGCGCTTTGGATAGTTGCCCTTTTCGCACTGGCCTTGGCATTTGTTGGAGCCGGTGTGAAATTCGACTTTGGGGAGATTTCCTCTATTGGTCTTGAACTAACTTCATTGCTGGCGTTGTTTGGCCTGGCCGCTATTGCTGCTTTTGCGCAACTTGCGACCGCAAGCTCAGCCCTTAGGGCAATTGCTATCGCCGTGGTTGCAGTTGTTGGAATTGGGCCAGCAGCATTTGCTTCTGCCACAAACCCACCAGCGGTTTCTTACTCTCATGGCAGGAGCGTGCCATCAATCATTCAGGCCGATAGTGATGCCGGCATGTTTGTGAGAACACTCAAGCTTGGTGCAGTCGAGGAGTCGGTTTCAGCTGAATTATTTGAAGGCTCGGGTGTGAAGTTTGAGAAACTTTCAACCGCTTTCCAAATTGCCAATTCAGGTCTCTCGAATGAGAATCCGCAGTACCAGGTCTTGGGCCAGCTGGTTGCAAATCTTGTTTCAGCCAACGGCGCCGATGTTTTGACTCCACTAGAAGAATTTGGAATCAGCTACATTCTTGTCTTCCCAGCCGATCGCGATTTGCAGATGGCACTTGATTCAACCAGGGGACTGGAATCAATCGGAGAAACTGATTTCGGTCAACTCTGGAAAGTTCAGTCTGTGGTGTCAGAGCCTAAAACTGCAGAGCTGGATTTTGGTTTGACTAAAGCAATTAGCCTTGGCGCACTTGTTCTTTACTTCTTGCTTGCCCTTCCAACCAGTTCAATTAGAAAGCGCAACGGAAAAGAAAGCGCAATCTTTGTTGATGTGGAGGAGAACAACTAGTGATCTTCCGTATCGTCTATTTTGTATCGGTGGCAGCAGTGCTAGCGGCAGGTTTAGTGTTTGCTCCCAAAGTCGAAATCACTGTCGGCTTTGATTCGGCCAGCGGCAGCTACAGCGTAAAACCAGCAGATATGCAGCTGGTTTGCCCAGGACCGCTGTTTAGAAGCGGTGGCGATTCCGGCACGAACTTAAGCGTGATTGAGCGGTGGGGCTCAGCAAATCTTTTCTACACAGCGGATGGAACCGGGGAGCTCGAGCAAAGAAGCATCTCCGAAACTTCTGTTTCGACAATTGAACTAGGCGGAAGTCGAGTGTTTGGTTCTTCGTCACTGGGTGAGGCTGCTTCGCTTACAAACCTGAATGCCGACCAGCAAGCTCCCCAAGGTGCGCTTGTTATTGCTGGAAGCTCGACACAGCTTTCAGCTATTTCATCAATGCGTGGTCTGGCAGCAGCTTCTTGCCAGCAGCCAAGCAATGATTTCACAATCGTTGGTGGTTCAACACTGGCCGGTCGGGAGTCATTGATGGTGCTTACTAACCCAAGCCCCATTGACGCAACAGCTGATCTTCGAGTCTTTACTGACCTGGGTGAAGTCACAGTTTCTGGGTTATCGGGAATCTCTGTTCCAGCAGAAAGCACCACAACCATATCCCTCGCAAGCTTTGCCCCAACGGTACCTTCCCTTGCGGTTCAGGTTTTATCGCAGGGAGCAAAACTTGCCGGATGGATTCAGGCCCGTGCGGTTTCGGGAACACGAGCAAGGGGAGTGGATTGGATCAGTCCAAACCCTAAGGCTTCCGAGCAGATGGTTTTGCCAGGACTTGTGATTCGCGGCACAAAGGTAATCAATGACTCAGTAAGTGCCGAAGAGAACTCCGATGCAGGTCATGCGCTTCGCATCTTTGCTCCAGAGGGTGCAAGCGTCACTGTGCAGATTGTTTCTTCGAAAGCCGATACTTTTGGAGCAGTGTTTACCGGAATCATCGAGCCGGGTACAGTTTCTGACTTTCCGATTGCTGAGCTAAAAGATGGCGACTACTCGGTGTTTGCCTCGTCCGACAAACCTATTTACTCTGCTCTTCGGGTAGCTCGGGGAAACCCCGGAGGAACACCAAGGCTTGATTTTGCTTGGGTGAGTCCCGCCGAAGAACTAGCTTCTGATCGAGCAGTTGCGATTGGCCCTGACGGCGATTCAATATTGGTGCTTGCTAACAGCGGAACTTCTCCCTCAACTGTTTTAGTTCAGAACCTTAGATCCGGAGCGGGAGTGAGTGTTTCGATTCCTGCACTGGGAACTGCAACGGTTGATCTTTCGGGACCGGTATCAATTTCAAAGTCGGCTGGTGTGTTTGCAACCGTGGCTGTTTTGATTGAGGGTCAGATTTCTGATTTGGATGTTCGAGATCCTAAAAACTTAGGGTCTGAAGTAAAGGTTAGATTCCGCTAGCGGTTGTAATACTCGGGAACTAGATCCCACGGATCTATATCCAACAGTTCCGCAATTGCTTCAAAGACTTGTTCTTCAACTTTTAGGCGCTCTTCGATAACACCTTGTCTTGAGTGAGTGCCAAAACGCTCGGTTGGAATTCGATAGATCACAACGGTGTTGGTGTCACGATCTACTCGCCACCTAGGAATCTCGGTTGTGTATTCGGTGACTGGCGGTGCATCCAAAACTTTCCAGCTCAGTCCAGCTAGATCTTCTTCCCAAATACCCTTGAGGTAATCAACCGCTGTCTCGACATACTGTTCAAACCCGTGAGAGCGTGTTTGACCGAACTTGAATAACTTGGAAAGTATTGGTCTTCGGATGCCGCGCTCGTGCCTATCGCGATAGCCATCGCGGGAGCGGGGGGTTTTTGCCATGGCCCCATTGTATTCTTGAGCAAATGAGCTCACTTCAGAAAATCTTCAAGATGTATGACATCCGTGGCCTAGTTGGCTCGGAGATGACATTTGATGGCGTCAAAGCTATCGGAGCTGCCTTTGCAGACGAGCTTGAGCTTTCGGGCAAATCTCTTGTGGTTGGGCACGACATGCGAGATTCCTCAGTGGAGTTCGTTGAGGCATTTATTGAAGGCGCCAATGCTCGAGGTGCTGATGCGATCAACTTAGGTCTTTGCTCAACCGACGAGTGCTACTTCGCCTCCGGCTATTTAGATGCGGCATCTGCGATGTTTACGGCAAGCCACAACCCCGCCACCTACAACGGCATCAAGCTCTCTCGTGCTGGTGCCAGAGGAATTTCGATGGACACTGGGCTCTCTGCGGTTTTGGCTAGAGCGGAAAAGTATCTAGCCTCTGGAATAGAAAAAGTTGAAGAGCCAGGTTTTTCAAGCGAGCACGACATCATGGGCGAGTACGCAAGCTACCTAAGGCAACTTGTTGACCTATCTTCTATTCGCCCGCTGAAGATTGTTATCGATGCGGCAAATGGCATGGGCGGCCTGACCGCTCCTTCGGTTTTAGGAACTAGCGCAAACCTTGCAAAGCTTCCGCTTGAAATAGTTCCTTTGTATTTTGAACTTGATGGTTCATTCCCAAACCACGAAGCTAATCCGTTAGATCCAAAAAACTTAGTTGATCTGCAAAAGGCAGTCCTTCAGCACAAAGCCGATGTTGGCCTGGCATTTGATGGCGATGCTGATCGAGTATTCGTTATCGATGAAAAAGGTCAACCAGTCACACCTTCAGCAATTGCGGCAATTGTTTCCTTGAGTGAAATTGCCAGGGCTAAAGCAAAGGGCGAAACCAACATTGCCGTTTTGCATAACTTGCTGACCTCGAAGGCAGTTGCCGAATACATCGAAGGCGCTGGAGCTAAGCCTGTTAGAACTCGAGTCGGTCACTCGCTAATCAAAGACGAGATGGCAAAAACTGAAGCCATCTTCGGAGGAGAGCACTCGGCTCACTACTACTTCAAAGATTTCTACGGAGCTGACAGCGGCATGCTGGCTGCGATGCATGTCCTTCGAGAATTTGGACTTCAGGATAAGCCGTTGTCTGAATTCACTTCACGCTTCGACCCATACTTTGCAAGCGGGGAGATCAATTCCACGGTCACAGATACCGATTCAAAAATGGCCCAAATCAGGGCTGAGTATTCAGGGCATTCAGTAGATGAATTAGATGGGATAACGATCGCTTCGGCTGAAGGCGAGAGCCCATGGTGGTGGTTCAACGTAAGAAGCTCCAATACCGAGCCCCTGCTGAGGCTAAACGTTGAATCTAGCGACCAGTCAGCCTGCAAAGCCCTAACCGACAAGGTTCTGGGGATCATCAGAAGCTAGATTTTCGGGGGATAATAGGTAGATGCTGAAACCTAAAACCCAAATCGAATTCAAAGTTGCCGATCTTTCCCTAGCCGAGTCTGGAAGACACCAGATCCGCCTTGCGGAAAACGAGATGCCTGGGCTCATGGCCCTACGTGCAGAGTTCGCTGCTAGCCAGCCACTAAAGGGTGCCCGCGTCGCCGGCTCACTCCACATGACAGTTCAAACTGCCGTGCTAATTGAAACTTTGGTAGCACTCGGTGCTCAAGTTCGTTGGGCAAGTTGCAACATTTTCTCAACCCAAGACGAAGCAGCAGCAGCCGTTGCCGTTGGTCCAACCGGAACCACAGCTCAGCCTTCGGGAGTTCCTGTGTTTGCCTGGAAGGGTGAAACTCTTCCTGAGTACTGGTGGGCAACTTCAAGAATTTTTGATTGGTCAACAGAAGCAGAAGCAGAAGGTTTGGATTACACCGGACCGAACATGATTTTGGATGATGGTGGCGATGCCACATTGCTAGTTCATAAGGGACGCGAGTTCGAACTTGCCGGCTCAGTTCCTCCAACCGGTGCCGATGACAGCGAAGAGTACGGTGTGATTCTTGAGTTGCTTCGCGATTCATTGAAGGAGTCAAAGGACCGCTTCACCAAGATTGCAAAAGACATCATCGGTGTGACAGAAGAAACCACAACTGGTGTTCACAGACTCTACGAGTTCTTCAAGCGCGGCGAACTATTGTTCCCAGCCATTAACGTCAACGACGCTGTGACCAAGACAAAGTTTGACAACAAGTATGGAATCAGACACTCACTTCCAGATGGTCTAAACCGCGCAACCGACGTTCTAATCGGAGGCAAGACTGTTTGGGTCGGCGGCTACGGCGATGTCGGCAAGGGTGCTGTTGAGGCCATGGCCGGACAAGGTGCCAGAGTTATCGTTTCTGAGATCGATCCGATCTGTGCTTTGCAGGCAGTTATGGACGGTTACCAGGTTGCCAAGCTTGAGTCAGTTATCGAAGAAATAGACATTTTTGTGACTGCAACCGGAAACACTCGCGTGATTACACCTGAGCATGTAATGAAGATGAAGAACTACGCAGTGATTGCAAACATCGGTCACTTCGATGACGAGATTGACATGCTGGGCATTGGCAAGATTGCCGGTGTTAGCAAGATCGAAATCAAGCCACAGGTTCACGAGTGGGTCCTTCCAAACGGTAGAAGTGTTCTGATCCTTTCCGAAGGACGACTCATGAACCTAGGAAACGCAACCGGTCACCCAAGCTTTGTTATGAGCACCTCGTTCTCAAACCAGGTTCTGGCTCAGATTGAGTTGTTCACTAACATCGATGCTTACCCACTGGGCGTTCACTTCATTCCTAAGTACTTGGATGAGAAGGTTGCAAGACTGCACCTTGCTCCTCTGGGTGTGGAACTGACTGAACTTACTGGAGAGCAGGCACGCTATATTGGGGTACCAGCCACTGGACCATTCAAGGTAGATCACTACCGTTACTAGGAACTGACATGAACCCAAAGATCCTTGTCATCGATGATGACAATGCGCTAAGGGAAATGGTTGGAATTGTTCTTTCCTCCGCGGGCTTTACTCCCGAGTACTGTCCCGATGGTAATCAAGCGCTAGAAAAATTCAAACAGTTTGAGCCAGATCTAGTTCTGCTGGATGTAATGCTTCCGGGCAAAGACGGAATCGCTGTTTGTCGCGAGATTCGAAACATTGCCGGAACACCAATCATCATGCTCACCGCCAAGACTGAAACCACGGATGTGGTGTTGGGGCTTGAAGCAGGCGCCGATGACTACATCGTGAAACCATTTGAGCCAAGCGTTCTAACCGCTCGAATCAAGGCAAGACTTAGACCGATGACCAGCCTTAAAGAGGCTGTAACCATTGGACCCCTCACCTTGGATGTAGTTGGACATCAGGTGCTAAAAAATGGAAGCCAGATTTTGCTGACACCGCTGGAATTCAATTTGCTTTTGACTCTTGCCCAAAAACCTAAGCAGGTCTTCACGCGCGAAATGCTGCTCGAAAAAGTCTGGGGCTATCACTACAAAGCCGACACCAGGCTTGTGAATGTTCATGTGCAAAGACTGCGCTCCAAGATCGAAGAAGATCCAGACAATCCAAAGATCGTCACTACGGTTCGAGGGATCGGCTATAGGGCTGGCTAGGCAAAGATGCTGAAGCTTCTAAGACGCTCGGTTCAAGCCAGAGCGGTCGCCACCACGGTTGCGCTAAGTGGAGTGTTGATTGCTGCCCTCGGTGGATTCCTATCTTTCTCAATCGGAAATGGTTTGTTCGAGGCAAGGCTGAGCCAGATCCTTGCCGAGTCCGAAGCTGCAGTTATAGATGTTCAAAACACTTTTGCCGCCTCCAGCGTCAACGACGAAGTGGCTTTGCAGATTCTTTTGAATTCAGTGGTCCCAAAGCTCGAAGCAACAGGAGTTGCCGACACCAGACGCGTGGCGCTGCTTCGCACCCCGGGACAGCCTGGAATTCAGCTTCTTCAGAGCCCGATTTCTTCGGGACTCGATACCCAGTTGATTGGCCAGAGCTTTAGGGAAGAGGTACGAAACAGCGCAGGGCGATTGCTTTACCAATCGATTCAGCTTTCCTTCGCTGAAGAAGGGCTTACCCGCCTTAGCCCCGGAATGGTTGTTGGATCCCCAGTTGAAATTCCACTGGCCGGTAAGTACGAGCTATACCTCGTGTTTGATCTTTCCAGCGCTCAACAAACTCTTGATTTCGTTCAGCAGACACTTCTGATTGGTGGACTAGTACTTATCTTTATCATCGGTGGAGTTTCTTTCCTGGTTACCAGCTGGTTGGTTCGTCCAGTCAAGATCGCCGCTGAAGTTTCAGAGGAGATTGCCGATGGTGCACTTGATGTTCGACTTCTTGAAAAAGGCGAGGACGTCATCGCGGTTCTTGCTCGCTCCTTCAACAAAATGGCCGATAGCTTGCAGCGACAAATTACAAAACTTGCAAGCGTTTCAAAAATGCAGCAAAGATTCGTTTCCGACGTCTCTCACGAACTTCGAACCCCGCTTACCACCATCAAACTCGCAGGTGATCTACTCTTTGAAGCCCGAGACACACTGGATCCAACCCTTCGTCGATCAGCTGAGCTGTTGCACGGGCAGATTGTTCGTTTCGAAGTTTTGCTAAATGACCTACTTGAAATCTCCCGCTACGACGCTGGAGCCGTTAGGGCCGAGCTTGAGATTCATGACATGAATCAAGTAGTTGGAATGGCAATTGCGTCAATTGACCCTCTTGCTAAAAACCGAGGTAGTCAAATAGAAGTTGTTGCTCCAACTGGTGAAATACTGGCCGAGTTTGATTCGCGCCGAATTGAACGACTCCTTCGAAACCTGCTGGCGAATGCAATTGAGCACGGTGAAGGAAAACCAATTCGAGTTGAGGTTGGAGCAAACGCGCACGCGGTAGCGGTGAATGTAAGCGATAACGGAATTGGAATGACAAAAGCCCAGCTCGAGCGCGTCTTTGACAGATTCTGGAGAGCTGACCCTGCGCGTAAGCGAACTTCCGGCGGCACCGGTCTAGGTCTTGCAATTTCCCTGGAAGACACCATGCTACATGGGGGAATGCTTGATGTTTGGGCTGCACCCGATGCGGGAGCAACATTTAGACTTACGCTGCCAAAAGTGCAGGGCTCAGAAATCACCGAGTCACCGCTAGCTTTGCCAGAAGATAAAGCCCCTGGAGGTAAAGCTTGAAGCGGCTGATAGCTCTGGCAGTGGTTCTGACCCTCACGGGCTGTGCTTCATTGCCGATTGCGGGCCCGGTTCGTATTGGTCCAGATCTTGTTCCAACAACTGAAGGGGACTCTTTTTACTATTCACCTTCATCTCCTTTTGATGGAGCTAGTCAAACCGAGATTCTGAACGGATTTATTGCTGCTGGAACCGGCCCACAAAACGACTACGCGGTTGCCAGAGAATATTTAAGTGAATCCATTCGCTCGAGCTGGAATCCCAACCAAGAAGTTCTAATTCAAAGATCGAGTCCACAAGTAGTTATCTCAGATCAAGACACCGCAGAGTTTGTGGTTGATGTGGCGGCAACCGTAGATGCCCATGGAAAATACCAAGTGACTCCATTAGGAACTGCCAAAGTTCTTGAGTTCAGCTTTGTTCTAGAGAATTCCCAGTGGCGACTAAGCGCTGCACCAGATGCAACTGTATTGATTAGGCCTGTTTTTGATGTGGTCTTTAGTGGCTACTCGGTCTTTTTTCTAGATAGGCAAAAGCGTTTCCTAGTTCCTGAGCTGCGTTGGTTTCCAACAACGCCGGCAACTGGAACCAGATTGGCAAACGCACTACTTGGAGGAGCGAGCAGCTGGTTGAAACCAGCGGTTGTTTCGGCGATACCAACCGGCACAAGATTATCCATCGACGCGGTCACCATTGAAAACGGCGTTGCTCTGGTGGATCTAACCGCGCGTGCCTTAGTTGCCTCTCGCGAGGATAGATCTTTGATGAAGGCTCAACTGGAGGCAACTTTGTCTCAGCTACCAAATGTTTCCGAAGTGGCAATTTCAATTGAAAGAGCAATGCAGGAAATCGTTGATGCCGATAACAGCACTGGAGAACTTGGCCCTAGAGCTCTTGCGATAGTTGGAGAAGAAGGCTTAGAACTTTTAGCTTCATCACAGGAATCAGTTTTCGAAGCTGGCAAAAACTTCTTTGAACAATCAGAGCTTACGGAAATTGCTCTTTCTGGACAGGCGGGTTGGATTGCAACCTTGACCGATAGCGGAGTGTTTAGAACTCGAGGGGATAGACCGGGCGCCGGTGTTGAGCTTATTGACTCCAGAGCCGCTATTGCCGATATCGATTTTGATCGACAGGAGTATCTGTGGAGTATGAGTCGGGTTATTGGTTCCGATATCATCGCAACATCCCCAAGCCTTGAGCAGAGCATCGTTTCAGCGCCTTGGCTAAATGGGCAATCAGTTCGGGCCTTTGCAATTGCTCCTGGGGGTTCAAAGATTGCCCTGCTGGTCCAAGGGCCTAGCCGGACTCGGGTACTAGTTAGTGCAGTTGTTAGAAATCTCACCGGCACCCCAATAGAGCTTGCCGAACCAATTGAGGTGGCAGGGGAACTATCTAATCCATCATCGATTAGTTGGATTGACCAAATCACAATTGCAACTGTCAACACCGCGAACGGTTCCACCACTGCGCTAGTTAGCACTATCGGTGGCACCTCGAGGCAACTACCCGCTCTTCCAGGCACCCGAAAGATTGTCGCAGCGGGAACTAGTTCCCAGCTTTATCTTTTGACTGAATCTGGTGAACTGTTTTCTTATCGTGGATCAGCATGGACACCGCTTGGTCAATCCATTCGAGCATTGGCTTTGGTCAACTAGCCAACAAATTTGTTTTCAACAACCTACTCCTAGGGGTAAGTGTGAGCTGATGCAATCGGCTCAAATAGTTCCATGAAGAATTTGCGTTTACTCGATTTAGTCTTTCCTTCTAGGTGCGCGGTGTGTGATGCACTAGGACCAAATCTCTGTGAAGATTGCCGTCAAGTTCTTCGGCCCTCACCTCACGCATTTGAACGTGGCCCAGTACATGGTCGAGCCGCAACTTATCTTTGGCCTGAAGTTTCTAAGCTGCTTGTTTCATTCAAAGATCGAGGTCAGTCGGCACTAGTTAGTGATTTGAGTGAACTAATTGCTCCTTTGGTTGCCGAGCTTGCTTCATTTACTGAAAGTATAAATTTAGTTCCAGCACCAAGTCGTTTTGAGAATTTCGCACGACGCGGATATACTCCCAGTGTCGTTCTTGCTAGAGCACTTTCCAATCAGGTTTCGAATGCGCACGTGTTGAACTGCTTAGTGTTAGCAAAAGATGTAAAAGATCAAGTGGGGCTAACAAGTTCCCAGCGCCAAGCAAACCTTGCAGGCAGGATGTCCCTAAATCAGAAGGTTGCGGGCAAGCCCTGCTTTGTGGTGGACGATATTTGCACAACCGGAGCCACGCTGATTGAAGCCTGGAGGGCGCTATCGGTGGGCGGAGCTAACGTGCTTGGAGCGCTGGTAGTAAGCGAATCAAAACCAGCTGCGGCCCTGTGAATTTGCCGAATTTATCCCCCGCTAGGTGCTCTAAAGGGCCAGCGTCTAAGATTGAGGTAATAACTTCCCATTTGATTTGGAGCGCATTTTGGCGTCTATTTTTGACAAGATTCTTCGTGCAGGAGAGGGCAAGGTCCTTGCCAAACTCAAGGCCCTAACCAAGGCAGTGAACTCCCTCGAAAGCGAGTTCCAGCAGCTTTCCGACGAAGAGCTCAAGAACGAAACCAAGACTCTAAGAGATCGATTCGCCAACGGCGAATCCCTAGATGACCTTTTGCCAGAAGCCTTCGCAGCCGTTCGTGAAGCCGCCACCAGAACCATTGGTCTTAGACCTTTCGACGTTCAGATTATGGGTGGTGCCGCGCTTCACCTCGGCAACATCGCCGAAATGAAAACCGGTGAAGGTAAGACTCTTGTTGCTACCTTGCCTGCCTACCTAAACGCAATTGCCGGACGCGGAGTTCACGTTGTCACAACCAACGACTACCTAGCCGGATACCAGTCAGAACTTATGAGCCGTGTCTTTAGAGCCCTTGGTATGACCACAGGTTGCATTCTTTCTGGCCAGGAGCCAGCTGAGCGCAGGGAGCAGTACCTTGCGGATATTACATATGGAACCAACAACGAGTTTGGTTTTGACTACCTGCGCGATAACATGGCGTGGCAAAAAGCTGACTTAGTTCAGCGCGGCCACTTCTTTGCAATCGTCGATGAGGTTGACTCGATTCTTATCGATGAGGCTAGAACTCCTCTGATTATTTCCGGTCCTTCTTCAGGTGAGGCCAACCGCTGGTTCACTGAGTTCTCCAAGATCGCCGAGCGCCTACAGCCGGTTATCGACTACGAAGTCGATGAGAAAAAGCGCACCATTGGAATCCTGGAGCCAGGTATTCAAAAAGTTGAAGACTACCTAGGAATTGAAAACCTATACGAGTCAACTAACACCCCACTGATTTCATTTCTAAACAACTCCATTCGCGCCAAGGCCCTGTTTAAGAAGGACAAGGACTACGTCGTTATCAAGGGCGAAGTTCTAATCGTTGATGAGCACACCGGACGTATTCTTTCAGGACGAAGATACAACGAAGGTATCCACCAGGCCATCGAAGCCAAAGAAGGTGTTGAGGTAAAGGCTGAGAACCAGACTCTGGCTACCGTCACCCTGCAGAACTTCTTCCGTCTTTACTCAAAGCTTGCCGGTATGACCGGTACCGCCGAGACTGAGGCAGCCGAATTTATGGCTACCTACAAACTCGGTGTAATTCCGATTCCTACCAATAAGCCAATGATCCGCACCGACCAGCCTGACTTGATCTATAAGAACGAAGAGGTCAAATTCAACATGGTTGTTGAAGACATCGTTGAGCGTCACGCTAAGGGACAGCCAGTTCTTATTGGAACCACCAGCGTCGAAAAGAGCGAATACCTTTCCGTTCTTCTTGCTAAGCGCGGAGTTCGCCACGAAGTTCTAAACGCCAAGAACAATGCCCGCGAAGCGGCCATCATCGCTATGGCGGGACGCTTTGGCTCAATCACAGTTGCCACCAACATGGCTGGCCGTGGAACAGACATCATGCTCGGTGGAAACGCTGAATTCCTAACCGTTGATTCCCTAAGCTCCAAGGGCCTAAGCCCTGAAGAGCAGCCAGAAGAATATGAAGCTGCTTGGGCTGCTGAGTTTGAGCGCATCAAGCAGGAAGTTGCTGTTGAAGCCGAGAAGGTTCTATCTGTTGGTGGACTCTATGTTCTTGGAACAGAGCGCCACGAGTCCCGCAGAATTGACAACCAGCTACGCGGTCGTTCCGGTCGTCAGGGAGATGTTGGTGAATCTAGGTTCTACCTATCTCTAACTGATGATCTAATGCGCCTATTCAACTCAGGTGCTGCCTCTGCTTTGATGAACCGTGCCAGCGTTCCAGATGACACCGCAATCGAATCCAAGGTTGTTTCTCGCGCAATCGCCAGTGCTCAGTCACAGGTTGAAGGAAGAAACGCTGAGATTCGAAAGAACGTTTTGAAGTATGACGATGTTCTAAACCGTCAGCGTGAAGCTATCTACGGAGACCGCCGTCACATCCTCGAAGGCGATGACATCGCAGGTCGTGTTCAGACTTTCCTTGAGGACACTTTCAAGTACCTTGCCACCGCTGCCATGGAGTCTAAGGAAGACACCGATTCGATGCTGCAGGGCCTATGGACCGAGCTAAAGGCGATTTACCCAGTGTCTATTGAGATCGACGAGGTACTAGCTGAGGCAGGAAGCCGAAGCAAGCTAACCGCTTCGTTCCTGGCAAACGAAATCATCAGCGATGCCAAAATTCAGTACGCCAGAAGAACCGAGTCACTAGGCATTGATGCGATGCGCGAGCTTGAAAGACGAGTTGTTTTGTCTGTGATTGATCGCAAGTGGAGAGACCATCTTTACGAAATGGATTACCTCAAAGAGGGAATTGGTCTTCGTGCCATGGCTCAGCGTGACCCACTGGTTGAGTACCAGCGTGAAGGTTTCGAAATGTTCCAGCAGATGATGGGCTCAATCCGTGAAGAGGCCATCACTTACCTATTCAACGTTGAGGTAAAGCTGGACCAGTCACCGGTTGATCAGATCAAGCCTCAGGCAAACCTGACCTACAGCGCTCCTGGAGCACCAGCGGACGATGCCAAGCCAGTTGTAAACCAGGCACCGGTTAACCGAGCTGCTGCCAGGAAGCAAGAGCAGGCAAATCGTAAGGCTGCTGGAAAGAAAGAAAAAGGCAGCTCCTTCTTCAAGGATTAGAGAAAACCGATGTTGGTAGCTCTCCAGCTACCGTTTTGACTCTCCAGTCTTATTGTCACTGCCTTTGACCGTTGCCGATTAGAAAGCAAAACAACCGATTCAATTACGTCCTCGGCGGGCGATTGGTATCTAACTTTCAGAACGTCCGTTGGTTGAATCAAAGGCTTTCGACCAGCTTTCAATCTTGCTTGCGCTCCGGCTGCTGCCCTTGATCGCAGAAGTTCGTAAACCTGCTCACTAACAACCCGAGATAGCTGATCAACAGATCTAACCCCTGCCAGCACTTCGTGAATGGCTTTTGCCATACTGGCCAAAAACACATTCGGAGTCTTTAGCGGTTCGGCCCTTGGAATATCTGGCCCGAACTCTAAATGTCTTTGGCTCTCAAAACCTCGTGAATGGATGGAGCCTTCAATCCTTACAATTTGCCTTCGCATGGTGCCCCTTTCAATTTAGAATCCCCATTTGAGATTGTTTGAGGATAGAACCTTTAATCGGCTAATTGTTGAGTCGGGCGAAGCTGTGGAAAAGTTTCCAAAAGGAATCTGCTTTGCTAGACAATCACCAGATGAATTCGAAAACAACAATGGAATTACAAGAAAACTCCTTTAGAGATCTGCGCTCCCTAATCAACAACTGCAACTTAGTTCGGTTGCAGCTTCTTGATGGCAGCTCCAGAGAGCTCACTAGCCCATTTCTCGGAAGGGAGTTCCTAGCCGGAGACCTAGAAGATGAAAAGACACTGGGTGTTTTTCGAAGAAGCATCCTTCGAAGCGTGCAGTTTGAGACCCAAATAGGTTCGACTACTAGAGCATTGGAATACACCCGAAAGGCAATCGGGGAGCTTTTGGCCAACGGGCAGTTTCCCGCCTTGGCTCAGGTGAGTTATCTGGAGCCAAGGACCAAGCCACAACAGCTAAGACTTATTGGAACATCCCGAGGATTTCTCTTTACTGATTTTTTGCAAAACCCAGCAATCCCGATTGCAGCTCTTGGCTCAATAGAGCTCGAGGTGTGAATAACTTCCTGCACGCTAGTTGGTACTTGGCAATAATTTGAGCCCTGTGCGTCGGAGGAAAAGATGATTGGAAACAAGTCGGGAAGAAAAAGCCTTGTTCGGCTGATGGTATCCGCAGCGGTAGTTGCGGGCTCAGTGGTTGGTGCCTGGTTTGTGATTGAAAGCTCAAAAATAACTGAGGTCTACCTAGTGACAAGGATCGATCTAGCCTCCGGCACAGCGTTGACTGAGCAAAACCTTGAAACAACCGACCTAGCTTTGTTTTCACTAGGGAATCAGTATCTTCGGGTAGGTCAGCTTCCCTTGGGTGCCTATCTAACCCGAACAATTTCTGCAGGGGAGGTAATTCCAGTTTCTGCTGTGACAACGCAGCAGCTTGACGACTATTCAAATATCGTGCTTACTCCTTCTGTTGAGATAAGCAGTGCGATAACCCCAGGCTCCAAAGTCTCGGTCTGGGCCAGCCCAGCCCTTGATTACCAAAGCTTTGGTGAACCCACAATTGCCGCCATCGATGTTGAGGTGGTTCAAGTAAGGGAACCGGAGGGAAGCTTTGCTTCGGCGGCTAAGTCAGTAGAGCTAAGAGTTCCAATAACTTCTATCCAATCAATACTTCGTGCCATAGCTAATCGGGACGCTATAGCCCTAACGGCTTCAAGTGTCAGTGTCGGGAAATAGATGCTTGATCGAATTACAAGATCAATTACCTCTCGGGTTTCGCCAAGAACTAACTCGTCCCCGGTTGTTATAGCCGTGACTAGCCCTCATGGTTCAACTGGCAAAACAACCGTTGCTATAAACATCGCCCTTGAACTTGCGTCTGAAAAAGCCAGAGTGCTGTTGATTGATGGGGACATTCAAGGCCCGGCAGTTGCCAATCACTTTGTCTTGACGCAGCAGCCAGCTGGGCTGCAAGCTGCCCTTCGAATAGCCAGTCAACAAAGATTCGACCTTGAGCAACTTGAAAGATTGAGCTTTCAATTCCAAAAGTCAACTCTGCGGATTATGCCCGGAAGCCAAAACTTTCCTAGCCAACCGGTTGATCAAGGTGCGGTAGCGAATCTTTTGGAGACAGCTCGCTCAGGGTACGAATTCACAGTTGTCGATCTTGGAAGTTTGAGTGCTGATGGAAGTGGCACGCAAGCAGAGCTAACGAACACCATCATCTCTTTGGCCGATCGCAGAATAGTGGTTTGCCTGGCCGATCCAATAGGAATCTTCAGATTGCTCGGAATCGAAAACTTGATTGCTGCAACTAGCCAACCTGCGGAACTGGTTATGAACAGGGTACGAAACTCGGTGATAGCTTCGGCACGAAGAGAAATAGCAATCACGCTTCAGCGCCTCAGTGCTCTAGAGCCCAAGGCTTATCTTCCCGATGACCCGCAACACATTGACCAAGCTGTTCGCACGGGAGTTCCAGCCACTTCCTTATCGCGCACCGGTACCTTCAGACAAGCCCTCACTGGCTTTGTAAGAGCTGAGCTTCTGGGCCGCAAGGGAGCCCTTGATTCAAGGGTGGCTAAACTTGGCTGAGTGTCGACCCTTTCCGAGCTAATCGCCAAACACGGCGAGCCGAACAAAGCCAACATCGAGTGGCTGACTCTGTTGCTCTCGGAGTGGCAGCTGGTAGCTGACCTTCTGTTCGCCGACTTAGTTCTCTGGGTTCCTTCCAAGCAGGGCGATTTCATTGCAGTTGGTCACGCAAGACCATCAAGCGCAGCGACCATCTTCTTTCGCGACATAACCGGTGAAACCATCAAGAAGGAGTGGCTGACTCTTGCCAAGCAAGCCTTCGAATCCGGTGAGATTGCAATCCTGAAGACCTCTGATTCCACTGCTGGGCTTCCAACCAAACTGAGCGCAATTCCAGTTCGCAGGGGCTCTAGTTCTAATGAAATAGCTGCGCCGATAGCGCTAATCACTCGTCACACCAACATCGCCGATAGCAGGACTCCAAATAAGCTTCAGATCAACTACGTCAACTGCGGCAATGAATTACTTGGCATGATCTCCGAGGGAAGCTTCCCAGACTTTTCGGCCCCAACCGGTCCAAGGCGCGGAGCACCTCGTGCCAACGACGGACTGCTTCGGCTAGATGTCGACGGAATTGTCAGCTTCGCAAGTCCCAATGGACTTTCTGCATTCAACCGTCTTGGAATTGCAGGCGAGCTGGAAGGAAAATCACTGGCTGAAGCTGCAACCAAGATTGTCAAAAAACAATCAACCGTTGACGAATCACTGCCACTGGTTCTAACCGGAAAAGCCCCTTGGCGAGCAGACCTGGAATCCACCAACCTGACTCTGTCGATTCGAGCCATTCCGCTGCTGAAAGCAGGAGCGCGCACCGGAGCGATTGTGTTGTGTCGAGAAATTACAGAACTACGTCGTCAAGAACAAGAACTCCTTACCAAAGACGCCATTATTCGAGAGATTCACCACCGGGTAAAAAACAACCTGCAAACCGTAGCCTCGGTGATGCGGATTCAAACCAGAAGATCCGATAACCCAGAAGTCAAGGACGCACTCGAGCAAGCAATCCGGCGTGTGTCTGCAATCGCACTTGTGCACAACACTCTGGCCGAGGGATTCACCGAAGAAGTGAACTTCGATGAAGTCTTCGCAGACAGCATGAGACTTGTTGGGGAGCTTGCTTCGGAAAACTCAAAGACCCTAAAGCTTCGCATCGATGGCAAGTTTGGAAAGCTAAATAGCGATCAGGCAACCCCCTTAGCTGTTGCGCTTACCGAGCTGGTCACAAACGCTGCAACTCATGGACTCGGCTCTCACGGAGGATTAATCTCACTAAACACCAAAAGAACTGCCAAGCAGCTCACGATTGAGGTTGAAGATAACGGGGTGGGTCTCAAAAAAGACTCGATTGGAACCGGTCTTGGAACTCAGATCATCAAGACTTTGATTGAGGGAGAGCTTCGCGGAAAGATCAGCTGGTTCTCGCCAAAAGAAGGTGGCACCAAGGTGGCCATCAACATACCTCTATAAAGAGGCACTAAGGAATTAGCTGGCTCTGCGAGCCCTGGCGTATTTGCGCTTTAGTGACTTGCGCTCGTCTTCGCTTAGTCCACCCCAAACTCCGGTGTCCTGGTTTTCCTTGATTGCATACTCAAGGCACTGGCTAGTCACGTTGCACTCACGGCAAACAGCTTTAGCTTGCTCGATCTGGTCAACCGCAGGACCGGTGTTTCCAACCGGAAAGAACAGTTCTGGGTCTTCGTTTAGGCAACGAGCCTGATTTAGCCACTGCATATCCATATGCTTTTATCCTGATTCTTGGCCCCAAAGGGCCAATACGACGGGAACTGAAAAATTCTTCAAACTTGATGGTTTGGTGCGAATCTTGTGATTTACGCTTGAAGCGCTACACATGTTCTAGTCATATAATTCCATAGCCGTAGGCTTTTGTAAATACCCAAATTTGTAAGGACTCATGAAAGCCTTTAGACAAGCCCCTCAATTAGTGAAACTTGTAGTTTCACTGTTGTTTATTGAGGCCCTGATAATTTCCTTAGTTTTTTTCGCACTTTTACTTGAAGTATTGTCTGGAAACGTGCTAAACATTTACGCTCAAATTTTCCTGATTGTTTTAGCTACCGGATCGGTTGCTTGGGTGTTGCATTTTTCACGTGGAATTTTGCAAGGAAAACGCTGGGCCAGAAGCGCTGCATTTTTCTGGCAGCTACTTCAAGGTGTAGTTGGAGCCGGCGCTCTGGCTGAAGCCGGAAGCAATAGAAACATTGGAATTTTCCTGGCAATACTTTCAGCTGTGGTTGCGATTTTGCTGTTCAACAAGAAATTTATTGCCGACACCAACCGAGAGAACGACGGTGCTCTCAGTTAAAAACTGAGGCTTTAGATACCCAGCTGCTTGCGCAAGCTATCAACGTGACCGGTTGCCTTGACGTTGTAAAGAGCTAGCTCAAGCTTGCCTTTTTCATCAACTACAAACGTTGATCGAAGGACTCCCTCGTAGGTTCTGCCATACATGCTCTTGGTTCCATAGGCGCCATACTTTTTGTGAACGGCTAGGTCTTCATCGGCCAAAAGTGCGAACTTGAGCTTGTGGGCAACCTGGAACTTGAGCATCTTGGCTTGGGTGTCAGGGGAGATGCCAAGCACTTCGTATCCTGCTTTGTTTAGAGCCTTGAGGTTGGAATTGAAATCCTCGGCCTCTTTGGTGCAGCCAGGAGTTAGAGCTGCAGGGAAGAAGTAGACGATGACCTTCTGGCCCTTGAAGCCAGAGAGCTTCACCTTGGTGCCGTCATGGTTTGTCAGCGTGAAATCAGGAGCCTTGTCGCCGGTTTCTAGTTTCTTTAGCGCAGCCATTTTTCGCTCCTGGGTAAAGGTTTCTATCTGTGTGTTTCCAGTCTAAGCCAGCTTTTTATTGGTTTAGGCTGCTTTAGTGCCCGTCTAAGCTTGAAGCATGTTGAAGCGCCTGGTGGAAATCTCCCGCCCTGTTCTATGGGTTAACACCATCGGAACCACCGTAATGGCGATGTGGCTAGGCGGAGACCTCTGGCGATGGGACATCATCCCATTTCTTATCTGGGTGACATTTCCCTTCAACCTTTTGATCTACGGCATCAACGACATCTTCGATCAGGAAACTGACAACATCAACGCCCGAAAAGGCGGCATGGAAGGTGCCAAGATCAGCCCCTCAGAAGTAAGACCTATCTTTATCGGGGTAGCGCTAACCAACATCCCATTTTTGATCTACTTTGCCTTCACGGTTCCAATTGCAGCCATGGGCTGGATTCTGGCTTATTCGCTTTTCTTCTACTTCTACTCATCCCCGCCATTTAGATTCAAGGCTCGTCCCGTGTGGGATTCGGTATCGAACACCGACTATGCCTTCCCATTGGTGTTCATTCCTTTAGCTTTTGGAAACGAACCGCTTTGGTTTGCAGCAATTGGTCTAATGGTTTGGTCGATGGCAAAGCACACCTTCGATGCCGTGCAGGATATTCCGCAGGATAGCTTTGTTGGCATCAAGACCACAGCTGTTTGGCTTGGCACCAAAGGCAGCGCTTACTGGGTCGGTATCTTCTGGCTAATTTCAACAGCGCTTTTTGCAATGGTGAACATTCCAGTTGCAATTGTGAACTTCGTTATCGCTGGATACCTAACCTATGCAATCTTCAAAAATGCAGTTCCTGAAACCGGTCGAAAGCTCTACCGACTGTCAATTGCCTTTCCATACATCGCTGGCGCGGTAGCTGGTGTTCAACTAGTTTCTGCAATGGTGCTAGGTATCTATCCGTGAAATCTAGGAACATCATTGTTCTAGGTGCCGGCATCTCTGGACTTGCAACTGCATCACTACTTGCTAAAGCCGGACACAAAGTAAAAGTCATTGAAGGTGCCAGCTGGATTGGCGGCAAATCAAAACGCATAATTGTTGACGGTCAGCGCATGGATACCGGTCCTGCACTTGTGACTTTCCCAGGAGTGTGGGAAGAGTTCATTCGTAGGTATGACAACTTAGGCACAGGCCCAAAGGCAAGCGAGATTGCACCAATAGTTTTCGAAGCACTTTCCGAAGTCGGCGAATACTTCTACAAAGGGGATAAGTGCCTGCTTCCTGTTGAGCCAGGCAATAAGTGGCACGAGCCTTGGGCAAGATTCGAAGCCGTTCACGGCAAGCTCGATAAAGAGATCACCACGCTTCTAACAAACACCTCAATGAGCCCTAAGGCTGTGCCTGCCGTTAGCAAGCTGGTTTCAAACTATGGAATACGCCTTACAACCAAGAGCTACCTCGATGGATTGAAGTGGCTGCCCGAAGGGCTCAAAGAGATCATCTCGATTCACACCTTGAATGCCGGGGTTGCCCCTGAAAGCACACTGGCCCTGTTCGCAACCATGCCTGCAGTTATGGCTACTCAAAAGGTTTTGGTGCCAGTTGGCGGAGTCAACGAGATTCCATTGACACTTGAAAAACTTGCTCGCCATGCGGGGGTAGAAATCTCTCTAAATGAGAAGGTCACAGCGATTGGCAAGAACCAGGTCACAACATCCATGGGCAAGTATCAAGCCGACCTTGTTATTTCTAGTCTTGATGCCAAGGTGACTGATCGCCTGCTGGGAAAAACCACAAACGAATCAGGTCGCAAGATGTCCTGCTCGGGCGTCGCTATCTACGCAGTGTTAGATCAAGACCTGCCTTCAGGCACCAAGACCCACTCAGTAATAATGCCTGATGACCCGGCAGCACTTCACAAGTCCCTAGGAAACAAGCAACTTCCGAAAGAGTCGATGGCTTTTGTCAACTACTACAAGGCAGGGCACATCTACCCAAACAGCAAATCAACTGTCGCGGTATTGATTACCGCTCCTGCCGATGGCAAGCACTACGGCATCGACAGCGACTTCGCTAAGGCAGAGCTTGAAAGAGTGTCCAGGGTCATGGGCCTGCCAAAGAACATCAAAGAATACTTTGGCTCCTTTGAGGTTTTGGATCCGGAGTATTTCTCCGGTTGGGGAGCAACTGGTGGAGCGCTCTATGGAGAAGCTCGAAAGATTTGGCAGTCCGGTCCACTTCACAGCCCAAGGCACTCATCAGTTTTGAGACCTTGGCTATGGCGAGTGGGAGCCTCCACGCACCCCGGAGGGGGAATTCCAGCAGTGCTAGGTGGCAGTCTGATTGCCACTGAAAAGCTAATAAGACGGCTCGCTCGCTAGTTTGGATGGGCCTAGCCCAAGTGGTATTCTTTAGAGCTGTTGCTCTATAGAGCAACAAATGCACCTCTAGCTCAATCGGCAGAGCAACTGACTCTTAATCAGTGGGTTCCGGGTTCAAGTCCCGGGGGGTGCACTGAAAATCCAGTTTCTTCTCACGAGAGCTGGATTTTCTTCATTATTGAGCCTTTCCACATAGAGATCAAGTCTCCAATTTCAGTAATGAACTACTGATACTGAATCTTTTACCCTTGTCGCAATTAGAATCAAGCCGCTTGGAGTTCTTTTTGTTGGCAGCCTTAGTCTGCTGGATTTCTCTCTTAGGATTTCGGGAAATTAAATCGGAGTTTTCTTTTCCGTGGACCCTCCAGGGCTTTCCGCCAGCCTTAGCAGCCACCAAAGGAAGAATAGTGCGCTAAGTGAAACGCCTGACGTTAGCACGAGTGCTGTGCTTCCCAGTGTGACTAGAAATACTCCAAAGAAGAAGGGTGCGAACCCCAGAAGTATATCCGAGGAAGCCATTATGTAGCCCTGACGCTTACCGTAATCCCTTGATCCAAATACTAAAAGGGGAAGTGTGCCTGCGGCAACTGTAAGGAAACCTGACCCCATGCCGTGAATGAAAGCAAAGGTAAAGAGTGACAAATCATTGCCCATTAGTAGGGTCAAGACAGAAATCGGATGTAAGGAAAGTGCCAAAAACGCAACTAATTGGGTAGAAAAAGTTTTGGGGAACAAAACCTGTAAAAGCCGAGCAAAAACTTGCCCCGGTCCGAGAAGAGTTGCAGCCAGTATTACATATTCAGAACCCGAGGAAACCAGTTCCAAAAGGCTTGGAAGGTGGTAACCCATAACAACTTGGACAGATCCCCCAAGCAGAAAAAGCACAGCTGCAACAAAGACTGCATATCGCGGCAAGTTCTTTCCTGAGTGCACCATCTCAACTTCATTAGCAATTCTTTTGAGCCTTCGTGTTCGTCTGGCTGTTTTGTTGTAGCCAGGGAGGAAGGCGTGCAAAGGGAGACAAATCAGGATGTTCATCAGTGCCCAGAATATTAATGATTCCCGCCAAGAGAAAGACTGTTCGATAGCGGAGGTGATTGGCCACCCAATACTGGAAGCGAAGCCTGCGATTAGCGTAATAGTTGCAATGGTTCTCCGGGACTCAGTGCCCAGAACTTCCACTACAGTCGCAAAAGCTGCATCGTAAAGTGCCAGTGCTGCACCTATACCCATCACAACCCAGGAAAATAGGAAACTCACTGGCCCAGTCGATTGAGCCATGAGGACGAGTCCTAAGGCAAAGCCGAGTGAGCCTCCCGGGAGAATCAGTCTGCCTCCGTACTTGTCTATCAGAGACCCCACCAGGGGTCCAATCAACCCCGCAAGAATCGATGCAGCAGCTGAGAAAAGGAAGATGAATTCAAAATTAATCCCAAGGTCCCTTGACATTGGCATCGCCAAAATTGCGGGGAGATAAAACGAGGAAGCATATCCGATTGTTTGAGTAACTCCAAGCTGCAGAGATAATCTAAGTTTTGTCCTGGGCATCCCATAATTATCCCGATAACCGGAATTTGAGTTCAAGAATCCTTTTCAACTTTTCGTAAAGTTCCAGCACCGTTAACCTTGGTCACCTAGATTCAAGGTGTGATAGATAGAAGTCATCCAATCGGAAAGCTCGCAAATTTCCGCGATCTTGGAAGTCTTCAGAGCGCAAGTGGAAAAATTAGGCCAGGTCAAGTTTTTAGATCTGACGACCTTGCTCACATAGACGACCTAGAGGCCGAAAGGCTCACTGACATTGGAATTTCTCTCATTATTGACCTCAGGTCTAGCGACGAAGTCGAAATCGTCGGTAGGGGACCATTAGCTGCATCAGACATACGATACGAGAATGTTTCACTGCTTAGCCCGGAACTATCAGGCATTCAGACAGAAGAACTCCTAGACAGAGAATTCACAAATCACGACCTCGGACTCTGGTATTCAAAGGTTTTTATGGACGGGTTGGAACGAATTAGAACTGGGCTGGAGCTGGTTGCTTCAGCCAAAGGCCCGGTGCTGTTTCACTGCGCTCTCGGTAAAGACAGAACTGGTATTTTTGCCGCGAGCTTACTAGCTGTGCTCGGAGCAGATAGGAAAACAATTGTTCAGGATTACACGAGAACTAACGAGAACATCGCGAAAGTACTGGCTCGATTATCAGTGCTCCAGCCATACTGGAGCGAGGAATTAATAGTTAAATCTGGAGCGCTAATGCGTGCGGACCAAGAAGCGATGGAAATTATGCTCGATAGCATTGGATCAGAGCAAGAAATTGTCGAGAACCTAAATAAAGCGGGGCTCGGTGCCAGCGTCCAGAAAGAACTAAGGGAACGCTTAGCCGCGCCCTAAATTAGTATGTGATCTACTTGTAGTACGTGTTCGACGACGTAATCAGCACCCGCAACCTCTAGCTCCTCTAAACTATGTTCTCCAGTCAGGACCCCAATCTTAATCCCCGCTCCAAACCTCTTACCGGCCTCAATGTCACTCTTGGTATCTCCGATAACTGCCACTTGAGAGGAATCAGATACTCCTAGTCTGTCGGCCACAAGCTGAATCATGGCAGGAGAGGGCCTACCCTCTAGAGCTTCACTTTGAGTGGCAGTGGCATCAACCAAAGATTTCAGTCCTAGCTCGTCAAGAAGAACGTCGAGAGTACCGCGGTTAAATCCAGTATTCAGGGCAACTTTTACACCTCTTTTTCTTAGGGTGTCAAACATGGTGGGGATTCCTTTGAATAGCTTTACGTCAGGCAGGCGCTGCAGATAATGCTCCTGAAACGAATCGGAGGCACGTTCGGCTAATTCGTCAGACTTCAAAAGCTCTCTAAATACTTCGATTTTTGATTGACCCATAGTCTTTTTCGCGTGTGCAACAAATTCCTTGTTTCTTTCTGACCAAATCTCAGGCACTACTTCCTCAAACGCCCTACTGAAGCAATCAAGCACCACTCCATCATCTGAAACTATGGTTCCTGCTATGTCAAATACGGCTAACTTAATCATTTATTAACTCCCTAATTGTCTCTTCGGCTATAGCGGGCGAGAGAGTGTTTCCTCTGCCACCGGGACCAGTTACTACACGCACTCTCTCGCTAGGTCTTAATCGGATGCAGACCTCACCTGATGTGTTCTGGCTGTAAATACCTTGCCACCGGGTCAGTATCCGTGGCCTCACTCCAATAATGGATTCAACATCGTCAAGAAGTAAGTCGTAACAGTCCTCTCTCATTTCGTGAGGGAACGGCTCCTCGTAGATGTGGGTATCTCCCATAGTCAAGGTCCCATCTACTCTCTGTTGCAACAAGAGCTGCATAACCATTTCCTTCACGAGTGGTCTTACGGTCTCTAGTTTTTCGATAGCGGGGCCTTGATATCCTGGGTAGAAGCGCAAGGAGTCAAAGCTTGCGACTGAGGTTGTGAGCTCAAAGCCAGGGTCCTCAAGTCTTGCCATCTGTAGAAATACTCGACGCAGGGGCATCTTTGCTAATTCGGATCCGAATAGAGTCTTGTGGTCGGCGCCGGGCACAACGACAACTTGATCTGCGGCTACTATGTCACCGTTTCTGAGTTCAACTTCAACATGTTTTTGAGTTTCCCTTACGGCCACCGCTTCTTGGCCAGAAAGGAATTCAAAATTGCTGCTTCGAAGGAGGAATGTTCGTAGCTCAGAAAGAACAAGATTTGGTTCGACCACAGCATCCATCGAGCAGTAAAGACCGCCAGCAATGTCCCCTCGAAGACCTGGATTGATGTCTTTGGCTTCCGACCGGTCAACCACCATCCAGCCACGTAGCTCGGAATCGGGATAATTCGCAACCTCACTCATCACTGACAGATGATTGTCGTTTAAGGCCACCACCATAGATCCGCTGGCTCTAAAAGTGAGCCCGTCATTTTCTCGAGAAATCTCTCCCCATAGTTCGCGTGCCCTAACTGCGGCAGCAAGTTCGACTCCCGGGGCCCTTCCGCCAACGGCAATCATTCCAAAGTTCCGAACCGAGGCTCCAAGTGGGACTGGGTCCCGTTCGATCAATGTCACTCGAAAACCCATTTTGAGCGCAAAATAGGCATGCATCGTTCCGAATATTCCTGACCCAACAATTGCCAAATGGTTCATCAGATTACCTGTCTTCTCACATAACCAGCTAATAACTCCACCGCGTAAACCAAAACAAATATCGATATAACAATGGCGGCGGTGGTATCAAGAGCTAGTACTTTCATGGAATTGAAAAGTAAGAATCCGATGCCTCCACCACCTACAATTCCAAGAATTGCAGATGACCGAATGTTTATGTCGAACGTGTATAGCAGCTGGGAAATCAGAGCGGGCATAACTTGGGGTATTACTGCCACGAACAATTCCTGGATACGATTCGCCCCCGTAGCCCTGACAGCTTCGCGCGGAGCCGGATCTATTTCTTCTATTGAGTCGGCAATAAGCTTGGCTAGAAAACCGGCAGTGCCAATCGACAGGGCAAAAATTCCCGCAACTGGCCCCAGTCCCAAGGCCGCGACAAAGATGATTGCTAGTATCAATTCTGGAATTCCTCGCACTATCACTAGTACTACTCGGCTGATGTAAAGGACAATTTTGTTTACCGTCACGTTTCTAGCTGCTAGGAAACCTAACGGTATTGAACTGAGGGATCCGAGGACAGTAGAAACTGCCGCAATGGCCAATGTCTCAACCATTCCATCCACAATCTGCGGCCAAGCGGTGACAAAATCTGGAGGAAACATTCGGAAAGTAAAGATAAAAATATCGAAGAAACTTACTACGAGTTTGAACAAGTCAACCTCTACAGACAAATAACCGATAATCAGCAGAGATAGAAACAGCGCTGCATAGCCCGTTTTAGCGATTCGCTCTTTGGTCCACGGCGGCAACACTCGAGAGTTGACCCTCTGCTGGCCTGGCTGTATTAGCGCAGAAGCTTTATATATCACGGTTGTTTTACTACTTTGAGAATCTTCCAGTTCGCCCTTTAAGACCGTTGCACGGACTGCTGCAGCAAGTGCTTCCATAGCCAGAATGAATATGAAAATCACCACGACAACACCCAGGGCCTCGCTGTAGGCAAGTTGGCCCAAGGTCTCCTTTAGAAGTAATCCCACACCACCAGCACCCACTAGGCCAAGAACGGTTGAAGATCGGAGGTTTATGTCGAGTCGAAAGAGTCCCACAGAAATTATGGTGGGTGTGATCTGAGGAATTATGGTCGTGACAATTGACTGGAGGCGACTGGCTCCCACCGAATTCACGGCCTCGCGGGGCTGCTTATCGGTCTGTTCGATAGCATCCGCAAGTAGCTTTCCAATCATTCCGATCGAGTGAAAAGCTAGGGCAAGAATGCCAGGCAAGGGACCGATGCTTAGAGCTCGCACAAAAATTAGAGCAAACAGCAGGTCTGGTACTGCCCTACAGAAAACTATGATTCCCCTTGCGATGGCATAGGCGGTCGGGTGGGGTGTTGTGTTGGAAGCAGCCAAGAACGCTAGGGGGATTGATAATAACATGGCGAGAAATGTGCCCAAAACAGCCATCCACAGAGTCTCGAGAGTTAGCTCAATTGCCCTATCTAATTCTGCAAAGCTCACTGGAAGCATGTAATCCAGCAGGTTTCCAATGTCTTCCAGACCCCCAAAAACAGACACTAGATTCATTTCCACCAGAATCCAAGCCCAGGTGAACAGCATTAGAAACCCAAATAGAGTACTCCGAGTTACGATTCCAGATTTGTTTATTTTAGGCGTGAGTTTAGCGGTGCCACCGGGCTGTACCGCTTTTATTGCCATTAGAACTTCCTAAGGTTGCGGATTGACTCATCGGCAAGTTGGGAGGCGTCAACTCCTGCAGTTGCAACTCGCTGGTAAACCTTCATTACCTCGTCCTTGTCCAACTTCTTTGGTTCGTCATCCAAAACAATTTTTCCATCTCTCAGCCCCACAATTCGGTCTGCCCAACCCATCGCATATTCGACCTGATGAAGCGTCACTAAAACGGTGAGGTTCTCCTCTTTTGCTACGCGGAGCATGATGTCCATGACCTGCATCGAAGATTCGGGGTCAAGAGAAGCAACAGGCTCATCCGCCAGCATTATTGAGGGCTGCTGCATTAGTGTCCTTGCAATTGCGGTTCGTTGCATTTGCCCTCCACTCATCGTGTCAGCTCTTTGAAAGGCGTAATCTGCGAGGTCAACCCGATCTAGGTGTTCCAGCGCCTGCTTCCTGAGGACTAGGGGATAGCTACCCACACCAAAACGGGGACCGCGGATTGCCCCAAGAGATCCGGACAGAACGTTCTCAATAGCTGTGATTCGCCCAACTAATCCAAACTGCTGAAATATGAAGCCAACTTTAGTTCTCAAAGAGCGGAGCTCTTTTCTGTCTGCCGTCTTTAGGTTCACGCCAAGGACTTCAATCTCTCCACTTGTGGGCCTGGCCAAACCGTTTAGGTGGCGAAGGAATGTTGATTTGCCACTTCCAGATAGCCCGATAAGAGCGAGCATCTGCCCCTTGGGAACTGACAGACTTATCGCATCTAATGCCTTGGTGCCGGTTTCAAAAACCTTAACTAGATCAAGCACTTTTATGACTGGTTCAGACAAGATCTCTCCTTTTGGACCAAAGCCAGGCTGGGAATCCAGCCTGGCTTTGGCAGGTTGCCGAATAGAAAGGTAGAACTACTCGCAGTTAGAAGAACCAGTGACCTCGCAAACCTTGCGCACACCGTCGTAGAAGCTATCGTCCTTTGACACGTAGCCCCATACCTTCTCATCTGTCAGCCCACAGTTTTCTACTGAGTCACAAATTCCTCTTGCAACAAGTGCGTCGACATTTGCCTCTTGGGTGATAATTCTACGAATTTCATCCTTCAAAGTCTGTGGAAGACCAGCCTGCATTGCAAGTGGTGAACCTGCAATAACTGCAGATTTCCAAACAGTCTTTATTTGACCTTCTTTGATGTCACCCGATTCAATGAGGTTTTTGTCAACCATGGCGTCAAATGCGAAGCCTGCGTCACAATCCCCGCTAGCTACTGACAGAACGGATGCATCGTGACCACCTGCAAATACTGGAGTCACATCGGATTCTGGATCAATTCCTGCTGATAGAAGACCTTCTGAAGGGTAAAGGAAACCAGAGGTCGAGGCAGGGTCTACGAAGCAGACAGTTTTACCGGCAAAGTCCTCGATGGAATTAATTGATTTATTTGAGGAAAGCGCAATTCCATAGGACTGGTATCCAGGTTCGATATCCGGTCCATCTGTCATTACACCAGCCACCTCAAGACTTGCTCCGCGGGTTCCAGCTAGCACATAAGAGAATGGTCCGTACTGGGCTAGATCTACTCGACCGGATACTTGGCCTTCAATAATTCCAGCGTATTCAGTCGCTTCAAAGAACTCGATTTCAATTCCAAGTTCTGCTTCCAGTACTTGAAGAATTTTTTCGTAGCTCTGAATGAGTGAGCTCGACTCTTCAGATGGAACTGCACCAAAGACCAGCTTTGCTGGCCAGCCTTCTGTGCTAACCCCAGCAGGGGATGTTGCCGCTAGCTCTGCCTCTTCAGATTCAGCGGCGCAGCCAGAGAGTCCCACCGTGAGTAGGACAGCAGAACCGATTGCTGCCAGTTTTGAAATGTTAGACATCTATTATTATTCTCCGTTTCGGATTGTGTTCAGTTTTTGCTCGCGGGGTCCCCACGCACTTCTCAAAGTAGAGTCGGAAAGATATTAAGCACTGAATTATTTATTAATGGATGAGTAACAGTAAAAACATTTTTTGTTTGTTTCTAAAATCCGGGACAGGGAAACGAACACTAAAAGTGCTTTTCCAAGGAGACTTTGTGCTTATTGCCAGCTACATGTCAACTTTTGTTCTCCGAGACTCAGCAAAATGTTTACCCAACCGACACCAAAACTTTAGTGTCATTTACTAACTAGTCAAAGCACTAGTAGTGAAGTTATGGCGTGAATAGAAA
>Ga0247840_10000352_pt1 | contig 96366 bp, 58 predicted proteins | sample LaCruzMarch2015__FD_192404 | JGI IMG/M metagenome (GOLD analysis project Ga0247840, IMG submission 192404) | Freshwater microbial communities from meromictic Lake La Cruz, Castile-La Mancha, Spain - LaCruzMarch2015_17m | ecosystem: Environmental > Aquatic > Freshwater > Lake | place: Spain... | reverse complement strand
GGTCGCCGATGCACGAGACCATTGCGGACTGGGCCGGCCGGCAGGGTCTTGACAGCTACTTCCTGCACTGGCGCGAGCGGCGCCACAACCGGCATCAGTCGGTGGGGATGGTCGCCGTCGAGCGCGTCCTGGGGCCGGATGTATTCGCGATGCTGTTCGCGGCGGACCCCGAGATCGGCAACGCCATGATCGACGCGGTGGCCGGGGCGAACGCGCAGGCGACCCTGACCCAACTGGTGAGCGACGCCGACCGCGCCTCGGTCGAGCGGGATCTGAAGACCAACCGCATCGATCCCCAGGCGACCGCCCTGGGGGTGCCCATCGAGCGCTACCTGCTCGACGCCATGGCGCGGCTGGTGCGCGCCGGCACCTGGGGGATCAACACCCCGGGGGCGCGCCTGTGGATGCTGGGCGACAGCCTCTACGTGGTCTGGCCCCAGGGCGGCGATGAGGTCGTCGCCCTGCTCGCGGCCGATCGCGTGCCGGGGATTCCACGGCACCCGGACACCCTGGCGGACCTGCTGATCGAGCGCGGCTATGCGCTGCCCACGAGTGAAGGGGATGGCGTGCGCCGGTACTGGCGTCTGGCCCCGGCGCCCCTGGCGCGTGACGGTAAGCCGGTCACCCTGACCCTGCTGCGCTTGACCTCGCCGCACCATGTGCTGTCCGGGCCAGCGCCGGCCCCGGTCGGCCTGGCGGGTGACGCGGTGGTGCGGGCCGCAGTGTCGCGTCCCGTCCTGGTGGACAGCACCGTGGATGCCGACGACGCCGCCCGCCGGGACGAAGCCGCGCGTCTGGGCCTGGCGTGGGAGGATGGCGATGATGAGGGGATGGGCCCTCGCGACGTGGTGGACCGCATGGACGTGACCGATCCCCGTGCGTGCGCCGCCGTTCCGGAATCCCCGTCACCGTCCGTCACCGACCCGAGACGATCCGCGGAGGTTCCTGCGACGCCGAACAGCACCGGACGGGCGCCATCCCCCATTGAGCAGGCCGCGGCGCGCTTGCGACAGCAACCGCCGGTGCCTACCAGCGCGGTGGCACCCTCCACCCCAGCCGAGCCCACCCCGGCGCCCGCCGATCCCCGCACGGTGGCCGAGGCATGGTTCCAGGCGCGGCGCCCCGGCGCGGGTGCCCGCCTGTTGCTGGCCCTGGCCGCGGCCATCCGCACCGGCGAGCGCAGCCCCGCGACCGTGCTGTATTGCCCGGACCAACCCGGCAACCCGCTGTGGGTGCGGGTGCCCGAGGGCCTGGAGGGACGGGGTCCGGCCCTGGAGGCGCAGATTGCCGCCCTGTGGGACGACGCTCTGGTCGCGGTCGACATCCTGAAGCCCTACCTGCGCCTGCGCACGATCGACGCGATCCGTGGGGTCGCCCTCAACGTCGAAGCCAGCGGCTACTTCGCGGCCTTGCTGCCGGCGGGAGCCCTGGACCGCTGTACGCCCCGGACGCGGGATGGAACGGTTCAAGGTACAACGGACCCGCCGCCGGCCCTCACCGGTCCCGCCCAAGGTCCCCACGCTCCCACGCCGACGCTGACCTCGCCTGACTCAACCCCTGCGCCAACAGCCGGACAGAGCCCGAGCGCAGTGGCCACGGCCTTGATCAACCGCGTACGAGCGGCACATGCCGCAACGACCGCGGGTTCGGTCGGGCCGGGCGCCGTGGTCGTGATGACGCCTGCGGACATCGCCGCGGCGGCGCACGACGCGGGACTCAAGCTGCCGTCGCTGAAACTTGCCCTGATGCACCGGCCCGGCTGCCGGATGACCCCGGATGGCGGCGCGCAGGTCACCGCCGCATGAGCGCGGCCGATGCCGACCCCTGGCGCCCCAACTATGAACGCCGGGCGCTCCTCCTGTGGGTCGTCGTGGCCGTGGTCGCCGCGGTCACCGCGGGTCTGTGGGGACTGCCGACGGGCGCCTTTCACTGGCTCGCGTGGCTGGCGCTCGCCATGGCGCTGACCTGGGTCCGGGCTGCCGTGCGGATCGCGAGCCAACACGAATGGCTGCGCGGACACCCCCTCGGGTGCATCGCCCCGGAGGACTTTGCGGCCCGACTGCCGTCCTGGTCGGGGGACCTGTGGCTCGGCTGGGGCTTCGACTGGCTCCCGGTGCATACGCAACTGGCACTGGACCTGATGCGGGCCGGTCCGGAGCAGTTCGCCCCGCGCGACCCGCAGCGCATGGGGGCGACCTGGCTGCACGGCCTGGGGGGACGCGATGGGGACCTGCGCATCCCGCTGTCGCATACCGACGGGCACATGCTTATCGTCGGGGTCACCGGCGCCGGCAAGACGCGCACCTTCGACCTGTTGGTCACCCAGGCCGTGCTGCGTGGCGAGGCGGTCCTGATCATCGACCCCAAGGGCGACCGCGACCTGCGCGACACGGCGCAACGGGCCTGTGTCCTGGCCGGCACCCCCGCGCGCTTCGTGCATTTCCACCCGGCCTTTCCCGCCCAGTCGGTGCGCATCGACCCCCTGCACAGCTTCAACCGGGCCACCGAACTGGCGAGCCGGGTGGCGGCGCTGATCCCATCGGAGACCGGCAATGATCCGTTCAAGAGCTTCGGACAAATGGCACTGAGCAACGTGGTCCAGGGGCTGCTCGCGGTCGAGGAGCGGCCGAGCCTGGTCAGTTTGCGCCACTACCTGGAAGGCGGTGCTGAGGCCCTGGTCGAGCGGGCGCTGCGGCGGCACTTCGCCGCGTGTCGGCCCGACTGGGAGACGGAAGCCGCGACCCTCCTGGCGCGCGCCCGTGATGGCGCCGCCCGGGTCAAGGCACTGGTGCGCTACTACCGCGAGCGGGTCAGCAGCGACCAGCCCTCGACCGTGCTGGACGGGTTGCTCGGGCTCTACGAACACGAGCAGGTCCATTTCTCCAAGATGGTTGCGAGCCTGATGCCGATCCTGAACATGCTCACGTCCGGGGACCTGGAGGGGCTCCTGTCACCGGTGGCGGGCACGGCCGATGATTCGCGGCGCCTGACCAACCTGGCCGAGGTCATCGCGGCGGACGAGGTGCTTTATGTCGGTCTGGACTCCCTGTCAGACGCCATGGTCGGGTCGGCGATCGGCTCAATCCTCATTGCCGACCTGGCCGCGGTCGCCGGGGATCGCTACAACCACCAGGGGCGCCCGCGGCCGGTCAACGTATTCATCGACGAGTCGGCCGAGGTCGTCAATGACCCCTTTATCCAACTGCTGAACAAAGGCCGCGGCGCCGGCCTGCGCCTGGTGATCGCCGCGCAGACCTTCGCCGACTTTGCTGCCCGCACCGGCAGCGAGGCCAAGGCCCGGCAGGTGCTCGGCAACATCAACAACCTGGTCGCGTTGCGCGTGCTCGATGCCGAAACCCAGGAGTACGTGGCCGAAAGTCTGCCCAAAACCCGCGTGACCACCATCATGCGCTCGCATGGCAGTACCACCGATTCCAGCAACCCGGTGCTCTACACCGGCAACACCGGCGAGCGGGTGGTCGAGGAGGAGGTCGAGCTGTTCAGCCCGGCGTGGCTCGGGCAGCTTCCGAACTTCGAGTACATCGCCAAGCTCTCGGGCGGGCGGATCGTCAAGGGTCGGCTGCCGATTCTGGGTGCGTTGCGCGGCGCGGTCGAGTCAGCAGTCACTGCGCCGGCCAGGGAGCCAGGCGACGACCCGCGACCCAGCGGGCCACGCGCCGGACCCTCGGGGCCATCAGTTGCCAGCGGGTCTGCCGCGGACCCTCGCGCGCCGGAGCCGGGCGCAGCCGCCGCAGGCGAACACGCACCCACTGGACTATGAGGAGATGGGAAAAAGCGATCTGAACGCGGCCCTGAAGCGCTCCCAGCGCGACGCCCTGACCCAAGTCGAGATCGACTGGCCGGACAGCCGCGGGTTACTCGAACGCCTCGCCCTCGGGCTCGGGGCGGGTGACCCCACCGACGCGGCCCGCTCCACCCGCCTGCAAGCCATCGCCATGGCCGCGATCAACGCCCATAAGGCCGCGAAGAAGGCCGGGGTGCCCGACCGCGAGCGCTTTGTGGCCTTCTTCGAGGCGCTCATGGGGGCGCTGGCCGCGTCCGAGCATCCGGTGCTGGCGCAGGCGATGACGGCAAACCAACGGCGCATTCTTGGCGGTCGGCTCCGCGCCGTCCTGCCGGCGCCGGGTCGGGGCCTGGAACACCCGCCCGGAGCCCAGGATGCTTGACGACGCGCACGAGGGCACCGACGGCAAAGGCATCTGGCTCTGGACCCTCGCCGCGGGCCTGCTGCTCTTCGTCATGGAGTTCGTCCTGTTCGCCGCCCTGGTCCCGACCGACTGGGCGCGCCAGGTCAGCGCGCAGGAACTCACCTCCCTGGTGGACGCCGTGGGGCCGGTGCAGGCCGACGCCATCGTCGAGCGCGCGGTGCGGTGGTATCGGGCGTGTTTCGTCCGCACCGGACTGGAGGCATGGAGTTACCACCTCCTGGTGCCCGATCACCAGACGGCGGGGGCGGGTCTGGAGAAATTGGCGGACAGCCCAGTCTGGCCCTGGCTCGCGGGACGGGTGCAGGTGGTGTGGTGGTCGCTCGGGCAAGCCTGTCAGCGCCTGGCGATCCTGCGTTTCTGGTGGCCGTTCAGCCTGATCCTGTGCGCTGCCGCCGCGTACGATGCCTTGTTACGGCGGCGCATCCGGCAGCACAGTTTTTCCTATGCCAGTCCGTTGATCCATTTTTGGGCGGTGCGGGCGCTGCTTTGGATACTGATCGGGACGCTGATGCTGTTGGTGGCGCCCATTCCGTTACCGGCGGCGGGCGTGCCGGTGGGGGTGGCTGTCGTTGCTGTGCTCTTGGGGCTCGTGCTGGCCAACAGTCAGAAGCGGCTGTAAGTCAGCAGCATCGGCGGTTCCGCGGTTGAAGGGGGGCTGATGGCGGCGGGTGCATTGCTGCCCTGACTAATAATCGCTCAGCGACGTATCCGGCGGTGGCCCAGCGTTGGAGGCATCGGGCCGGGAGATTGCGCCAAGCGTCGGGTGATGCGGGAGGTCTTCGCCTGAGGCGGCAGATCTGGGGGAGTGGGGAAAAATAGCATCAAGACGCGCTTGGTTTCGCATTTCTCGGGCTGCTTACCTTTTACTTGCGTGCACAGCAAGGACGTTCTGAACGAATCGAATTCCCGCAGTTCTTGCGGCGATGGAAGTTAAAAGATACTGCCCAAGGAACCACGCCGTGCAGATCAAAATGCCAGACCAATCGGCACCGCTGAAATACATCACTGCAGGCAGGGTTGGCACGAGCAGCAACGACATTGCGGCAATGTCGCGGAACAGAAGATAGTTTTTGTGGCTGTCAGCGACCGACGGGTCGGAGTCCACCTGCTTATAGAGGCCATACCATTTTGAGTTTTGGTCTCTCTCGTCCACCGGAAATCTACCCACATTCTTCTTCAGCTTCGCCAAATCGATGCGATGATCCGCAGGCGCATGCACCGAGAAGACACGCGATCCCGGCAGTGGATTCCGGAAACGCCAGAAGACGAGGATGGCCTTGTGGTTAGCCGATATGAGAGACGAGAGAATTAGGACCGGGATTGGAAGCAGCACCGTTAAACTGGTGCGAATGGCAGCCGCTCGACTCAGCGTCAAATCGTCTATGACCGTATGGAAAACCAGGACCAAAAGGATGAGGATATCCAGTGCAAGCGTCGCCACTAGCCAGACGAGATTGCGGCCCTTTAGTGCCTTGCTGCTGTAGTCGTTGGTGTCTTTCATCCATAGCACTCGGTGTGGGCGTTGAAGTCACCGTCATCATTGACCTGGAATTAAATCAAAGTATTTCGGTGCGTCGTGAGCAAATGCCGCTGTTTCCTGGCTGTGGCGATCAGCACGCCGTTCAGCCAGACGTATACGATGGCGGTAAGTCTGCGTCATCCACTGGATATCGTGGACAATGGCTTTGTCGGATCATCACCGCGGCGCGCGGGTCGTAGTAGTGAAATAGCAGGCCGCAGTAACCGTTCGCCCGTCTGTGATGGGAGGCTACACGTAAGGTCGTCGTGTCGATCAGTTCCATTTGAAACGCTGTTCGAGCAGTGCCAACCAGCGATCTCTTTCCAAGTCTCCCAGTCCTTAGGGAAACATGATCTTGAGTCTGAAGTTTGAGGATGTTCCGGGGGATACCGGAGGGGCGAGGAGTTGAGGTAGGAGCATGTTTGGGGGTTTGCCCAGATCGAAGCGAATCCCTACGAAAACTGCCGACATCAAGTGGCTGGCCCTGGCTAGCGTTCATAGTCCGGACGCGTCAGTTTGTTTATCCTCATCACTTCCGGCAATACGCTGCGATTGCGGATAAAGGTTGAAATCGCCAGGCATGTTACTTCACCGCCCCTTGCAGGACCTGTAAATCGTGCTCACCAACAATGATCTGAACAGCTGGTAGGCCGTCATCGGCCATACCGCGCGACAGATGAATGAGTTGCACGAGATCGTTCCGGCTTGGTGAGGCGGAGTGACCTGGCGGATGACTATGCCATTCGCCGATATAGCCAACCATGCCTGCGGTGCGCAACGAAGCATTCTTAACCGCTTTGGCAAGGCCAGCGACGCCGCGCTCGAAAAAGCTAGGGCCAGCCGTGCTGTCGGGTGGCGCCGGTACACCCGCGACGACTATGATGGCTTTGATGTTGAAATCGTAGTAGCCGAGAAGTGCACCGCCGGTTTCATTTGGGAAGCCTTGCATTCGCAAATCTCTTAACTGCTGCTCGGCACCAATGTCAATAAATAAGTTAAGCTCGCCGAGCGGGATACGCCGCTCGGGCGAAACTGAAGCATCATGTACTTCGACAGCGCCGTGGACCGGATCACGCTGCCAGATGCGAATCAAAGCATCCTCGCTTGCGGCGGCGGTTTGAATTTGCTCGGCCAGCGTGCTGGCTTGGCCAAGTATGCGGGAATACGGCATCACTGCAGAAATGTCGCGGCAACTAGCACCGCTCCAGAAGGTATCCGTGTGACCACCCAGATGCACTTCCCCCCAGTCCATCTGGATCAGTGCGCGGTAATACTGCGCTTCGAGTGTGCGCAAGCGTGTTGTTCGCCTTGAATCTTCGGCCAGAAGCACCGCCGCGTTGCCGTTCGGCGTAACAAAAACCGAGATGTGCCGCGGTAGTGTCTCGCAAGCACTCGCTGTTCGCGGATATTCCAGCGTGGTCGAAGCATCCACAACCAGCGCGGCGCTGTTGAGTGCATGTGTGACGGCTTCCTGCGTGAGGTCGCTGCCATCGGCGACCAGGGGAATGATTTCGGTCGCGCCTTCCATTATGGCGGCATGCAGGGAAGCTACGACCGTAGACTTGGCTTCGCCGATATGCTGTGCGTAGGCGGTATGTCGCGACAAATTGTGCGGTTTGATGTGATCCTGGTCGATGACAGTCCAATGTCCCCAACCAGCACGACCCCACAAATTGATCAATGCGCTTCCGAGTGAGCCCGCGCCGATCAGAACACCAGTTGGACCGGCATCCGTGATGCCGGACTGGCGTCTTGCTGCTGCACTATCGTTTTGCGTCAGTACGTCCATTGGCAGGATGTGCTGGTCTCGCCATACCATTGACGGCTGAGCATTCATTGCATCCTTATAATACCGCTTCTCATGTATGAGCAGTGCGCCAGTAGAGACGCCCAACTCCATCGCACCGACCGGTACAAGGAATGCGCGATGCGCGACGGTATCGGGTTCAACGTCGGTATTACGCTGCAATGGGATGTGCAGCAGGATGACTGTTCCCTTGTCGTTCTCGGAAGCCAATGCACCGGATTCTGATACGCGTTCTTGCAATGCTGTCCGCAAATAAGCAATCAGATCAACCGAGCGACGCGACAGTAGGTCTGCTAATTGACCTAGCGTTGCGGGGTCGCGCTCGACAAAGCCATGCACAATCGGAGGTAGCGTTAGCTCAATGTGCCCAGTCTCCTTAATCATCGAGGCGTCGCATTGACGTGGTTCAAGAAAAAAAGTGAATCCTTGGTTCGGGCGTTCCTGCCGGAGGACTACCACGAAACGAAGCCCTGGGTTTTTACGAAGATCTCCTAGATTCCACGGTAGGACGAGTTCGTAATTACTGGCAAAGAATAGATGCTCGACCGGCTGATCTGCGGGATGCAGCTCACCACGGGCGCTTTTTCCCAACCACCATTGAATGCGGTGAAGGAAGGCTTGCGGTGTCCACGTTCGCATGACCGCGGCCAGCGGCTCAAAATATAAACAGAGGCTCGCTGGCGCGCCTAGCACACCTTGATTCTGGTGCATCAAGACCGGAAAAGTGCGGCGCAACGCTAAAACATCAATGGGCTTTGAGGGGTCTTTTGGTACACATAGCGCCAAGCGTTCGCGGTATCGGATACCGACGGAATTTTTCGGTGGCACGTCGTCGCACTCGACGTCCACCACGAGGCATTCGAGTGTCGACTCATTATCCACATGGTGGCGTAGGATCTTGACCAGCAAATAATCACGCTGATGTCGGACAGCATCGAACAGCCCCTTCGTACGAGAAATCGTCAGAGCGTCGGCGTTTTCGATCTCGGTGAGATTGGAGAGATCATGATATGCTTCAGCCATTATCCGGCTCGCGGGGGTCTTGACACGATGATAGCTTGTGCGCCGATGAGCACTGAACGCTTCCATGTGACACCGCCGCTGGTGATCTCGAAGACGATCGGTTTGGGCTGGTTGGCGTTGGGCTCCTCCATCGTGACCAAAAACTTGCGTCCACCGACCTCATTCAGATAACGCTCATAGGTGTTGCGGGCTTGGATGTGTGGTGGCTGAACCTGATCGTAGGATTCCTTCACATTCGGAATGGGCTTGCTGCAACTAACGATATATGCGTCGTCTTTACCTTGCAGTAGAAGCTCCTTAACCAAGGGTTTTGGCTCGGTTTCCTTCTCTCCTTTCTGACCCGCTTCGTTGAGCGCCAGATAACTGCAATGATGCGGAATGTTGAATAAATTCCAGGCGAGGCGGTCCTCGTTATTGTGATACTTCGTCGTATCAACGATGTCTTCGATTTCTTCCCATGTGGCGTCGCCTACTTCCAGATAGTCCCAGTGCGCATCATCCGTGCGGAAGCGAACATTGAACACCAGCGAGGCCCGATTGCGAATGATGTCGCCTTCGTCACAATGCTTAATAAAAGGCGAGTGGCAGAAGAATTCAACACCATCGCTGGTCAGTGAGAATCCCGGCACGACTGTGCCCGCATCGACGAACAGGTGATCGCGCGCTGAGGGCGATTCACCGCGGGCTTTCAGCAGGGGCTCCAGCCAATCGAACAATGCCTGCGGCCTTGAGAACACCAGAATATCTTTACCCTCCAAGAGACGGTGCCGCGCCTCTTGCCGCAGCAGAACAAATTCCTCCTGCTGGTGATCCTTGTCGGCCTCCTCCAGCAGCATGGCGGCCGGCACCCAGAGTTCTCGAATCTTGATGCGCCCTTCACCGTGGTATTTTTTCGCGTGCTGAAGTTCAAAGAAGTCAGTACTGCCTTGGATGTGATCAAAATCCGCGTGAGTAAACGCGACGACATCGAAATAATCACGATCGGCCGCCTGTAAGTCCTCCTTGAGGTGAGCCTTGAGGTCGATGTCCGGGATGTCGGGGCTTTCGCCCTTGTCGCGGTGGCAGAAATCGAACAGAACGCGGCGACCCCCGGACAGGATAATTTGGGTGGTGTCGCCGTTGCCGACTGGATAGAAAATGACCTGGTGCACGTCTGCCACAGTGCGCTCCTTGTTCAGGAAAGGCGACAGCTCGGATGGAGTTAGCACTCTGCTGCCGAGAGTGCTAACACTATATACGGGAGTGCGAAGACCGTCAACATACTAGATGTTGTTTCTTGGGAGTGCCCCGTGGTTTTGGCGGATGTCGAGCAGATACCGATCACGGCGGCTCTGAGGAGGGTGAGACCGGACTACAGCCCCGAACCGAGACGGGTGCTCAGTGCGGCTGTTCCCAGTCTGAGGCTAGCCTGGTTTCCCGCATTCCCCCCAAGAATCCGCACCTTCAGCGCTCACGCTCCCCGCCCACCGCGCAGCACACTGCGCCCATGGCCGACCCCACCGAAATCCCCAAATACATCGACGACCCGCCGCTGATCCTCTTGTGGCGCGTCGACGATCTCGTTCCGATCGTGCTGTGTCTGATCATCGGGATCTTCACCGGCAGTCCCAGCACGATGTTCAAACTGATCGTCCTGGGCGTGCTCCTGGTGCGTCTGTATTCCAAGTACCGCGAGCGGCGCCCCGACGGGCACGCGCTGCACGTCCTCTATTGGTATGGCCTGCTGCCCCTGCGCGGGCGGACCACCCCCAATCCGTTCTGTCGGCGGTGGCTCCCATGAACCTCCAGCGCTTTCTCGCCACCTGGGCCGGGCTGACGCTGGAGAACCGGGTCAACCGCGTCATCATCCTGCTGCTGATCGGTGTGAACTGTGTGCTGGCGGTGACGATCAACCAAACGGATCGCACCGTGGTGTTGGTGCCGCCGGTGCTGGAAGGGGCGGTCTCGGTTGCCCGCTCCTCGGCCAGTCAGGAGGTCCGGGACGCCTGGGCGCTGTTCGTCGCTGAGCTGCTCGGCAACGTCACCCCCACCAATGCCGAGTTCCTCATCAAGGCCCTGGAGCCCCTGTTGGCACCCGCGCTGCGGGTCGACGTGCTGCGCGTCCTGGACGCCCAGGTCGCCGAGATTCGCCGGGAAAAGGTCAGTCTGGCCTTCGAGCCGCGGGCGGTCAGCCGGGATCCGGCCAGCGGCACGATCTACATCACCGGCACCCACGTCACCAGCGGACCGGCGGCCAAGCCGGTCAGTACCGCGCGCACCTATGCGCTGCGGATCGAGTTCAAGAACTATCGGCCGGTCGTGGTCTTCCTGGATTCCTATCCGGGGGAGCCGCGCGTCGGCGCAACCGTTGGGAGCCCGCGATGATCCGCCAACCGACCCTGCTCGCCCTGTGCATCGCGCTCGGCACGGCCCAGGCCGCCCCGGAGCCCGATCCCGGGACCGCGATCCCGCGGGTCTCCTGCGACTTGCTGGATGTTCGCACCGCAGCGGCGGGACCGCGCGCCGAGCCGACCGGGACCGGGGAGGGCGTTCCGGTGGGCGCACCGCCTATTCGTCAGGTCGGCGGGATCGAGGCCGCCCGTCGGACCAGCAGCGCCGCCCCCGAGCGGCGTGGCGGCTTGCTGCGCGTCGGGATGGGTCAGTCGGGGTCCGTGGCGATGGAACTGGGACCCCGCAACGTCACCCTCGCCGCGGGCACCACGGCGCTGATCGAGATCGCTATCGACCATCTCAACCGCATCGTCACCCCGTTCGCGAATCCGGTGGTGCGGACCGTCTCGGCGGCCAGTACCAGCGTCGATGGCCCGGTGGTCTACGTGGCCACGTCCACCGAGGAACCCGTGTCCCTGTACATCAGCGACGGCCAGAGCAACGACCTGGCGTTGTCGCTCACCCTGGCCCCGCGGTACGTCCCGCCGCGCGAGATTCGCCTGACCGTGCCCGGCTATCACGGCAAGGGCGCGAGCGGCGGGGTACCCGACAGCGGCCAAGCGGCGTTGCCACCGGTCGGGGGAGGGCAGCGCAACGGCAGCGAGTCCTACGTGGCCGGAATCACCGACCTGTTGCGCGCCATGGCCCAGCGCCGCCTGCCGGCCGGCGTCCAGGTCAAGGGCCGCGGCCCGCACGCGCACTGCGTACCAGGGCTCAAGATCACCAAGGCACAACTGACCCAGGGGGCGAGCGCCAGTGTGCTGACGCTCGGCGTGCGCAATGCCGGCACCAGCACCGTCTTGGTCAACGCGTCCGCCTGCGACCTGGACCAGGGCCGCGTCGCGGCGGTGGGCGCCTGGCCGTTGCAGACGCTGGCGCCGGGGCAGGCGACCGAGCTGTTCCTCGTCCTCCAGGAGGGCGCGGTCATGGCTGCGCCCAGCGAGACACCCCGGTGATCACGCTCAAGACCCAGTGGGCCGCCTTGTCGCCCGGCGTCCAGCGCGTGGTCGCCTGGGGCGCCGGCGCGTCCGTGCTGCTCGTGCTGGCCGCGCTCGCGGTGCAAAGTGCCGGACCCCCCGCGCCCAAGGGGACCGCCCAGGAGACCCTGGTGCGCAACCTGCTCACCGACACCGATCCGCGCTCATTGGGCATCGAAGGTCTCGCCGCCCGGCTGGAGCGCATGGAACACCATGTCGATGACGTGAAGCAGGCGTTGGCGAAACCCCCGGACCCGCCGGCCGTGCCCCCGGTCGATCCCGCGGTGGTCGAAGCGCAGCGGGTCGAGCTGGCGCAGTTGAAGAATGAACTGGAGAGCCTGCGCCGCCAGATGGCGGTGACCAAGCCGACGCCCCCGACCGGATCGCCGTCCGCCGTGCGGCCCCCAGGGCGACTGGCCGAGCCGGCGCCCCCGCCGCCCCCGATGCCGGCCGCACCGGCGTCGCCGGGGGAGCGGCCTCTGAATCACCTGTTCAGCCCGCCGACCACCCCCGCGCCGAGCCCCGCGGTGCCAGGCGCGCAGGCGAGCGGTGCCGGCCGCGCCCTGGACATTCGGGTGGTCAGCGCTACGCCCCCGCCCACGCCGCCCGCCGGTCGACCCGCCGTCCCGGCCCCCGGCGAACTCTTCATCCCCGCCGGCAGCATCCTCACCGGGGTGCTCCTCAACGGGCTGGACGCCCCCACGGGGCAGGGTGCCCGGCAGCAGCCGACCCCGGCCCTGGTGCGGATCAAGCACGATGCGATTCTGCCCAACCGGTTCCGTGCGGACGTCAGAGAATGCTTTGTGATCGTCGGCGGCTTCGGCGATCTGGGGTCGGAGCGCGCCTACCTGCGCGCCGAGACCTTGACCTGCGTGCGCACCGACGGGGGCGTCATCGAGGTCCCGCTCGACGCCTACGCGGTCGGCGAAGACGGCAAGGTCGGCATCCGCGGCCGGCTGGTCAGCAAGCAGGGCGCTCTGCTCGCCAAGGCATTGCAGGCCGGCTTCCTGACCGCGTTCTCGAAGGTGTTCACCCAGGTTCCCGCGACGCCGTTCAGTAACGCAGCGACCGGCGGCCAGGTCCAGTTCCAGTCCATGTTCACCCCCCAGGCGGCCGAGGCCGGTTTTGCCGGCGGGGTCGGCGGGGCGATGGACAAGTTGGCCGACTATTACATGAAGATGGCCGAAAACACCTTTCCGGTTCTTGAAGTCGATGCGGGACGGGGGATTGAACTCATCATCAACAAGGGGACGTCGCTCAAGTTGAGATAGGGTCGGCACCGGCGCCGACGACCATTCAGGACCTTCATGGTCAAGCGCCCTGGCCGATCCCGGCGACTTCAACCGTCGCGAATCAACCCGCGGCCTGCGTGACAGCGTCCAGCCAGGTCGCCCCATCCGGACTATCGAGGAGCGTCTCGGTCAGGTCTTCCAGGGCCTCGGCTTTGGCGACCTGCTCAAGCAGTGAAGCGCTGCGCTCGGCGACTTCTATCCTGACGCCTGGGGCCTCCGGGCCTGGCGGACGAGCAACAGCCGCTCGTGTTGCAACCCCTGTGCAATACCCTGCCGAATACCCTCCTGAAGGCCTTTGCGGATGCCGATCCGCTCAACGCTCGTGACATAAGGCACGTGCTCTATCCCCTCACAGGTTTGAATCTCGGACCACAGCCGTTCTTCGAGCGCCTCGGGGCAGGCGCAGCACCCAGTCGGCCAACGCAGCGCGTTACAGCAAGGCGTCGAGCCCTTTGCGATCGAGAAGACTCAAGAGTTTCAACGATGGACCGCTGGGGTGCTTGGAGCCGATCTCCCATTGCCGCACCGTCGATGCGCTGGTGTTCAATACGCAGGCAAGGACGGTCTGGCTCAACTGGTAGCGATCACGCAGGGCACGGATGTCCTCGCGGGTGTAGGGCGGGATGGGATCGAGACACAGGGCGTCGAAGTGCCGCATCCGCCGCTTGTCGATAAATCCTGCGTGATGCAGGTCTTGGGCGGTCTCGTGAACTGCCGCCAGGATGCCGCTCGACTCACTCTTGGTTGTCATCGCAAATCTCGTCCAACGCATGATTCGCCACATGGGCATTGAGCTGTCTCGCGTCGAGTCTCAGCAGGTCATGGGCTAAGGCCTGCAGGGCCTCGACCTCGCGCTCGCTGACAGTGGCACGATCGTTCTTTTCAAACCCAAACAGGAAGAACCAGCGATCCCGCTGGTTGGTCGCGAGCAGAGTCCGGGTACTGCCGCGCTTGCCGCGGCCGGGCAAGGCAACCCGTTTCTTGACCACGCCGCCGCCGAGATCCGCGTCCACCAGTCCCGCCTCCATCTCCACGACCGCCGCGCAGAGGGTCTGGTCCGTCAGTTCGGTCTTGCGCATCCAGCGGGAAAAATGGCGTGTCTTGAAGACCTTTCTCATGGCTGGAATGGTAACACTTAGAGTTACAGTTTGCCTGTCTTGCGCGAACGAGAGACTGAGACACTTGCCCCGGTACCGCAAACAACACCCACAGGCGCGGCGGCGGCCGCCGGGTCACCCTTTATCGATCGCTACATTGAGCAAGGCCGGGAACAGGGTGGAGCCAACATCCTTTCTGCTCACGGCTTCAACTTGCTGGAATTCAAGCAATTGCCAAGGGTCGCCGACGCGTCTCAGCGAGCGGAAATAGGCGCTCGCGGCGCCGCGCGAGCCTGATCGGCCGCTTGCGGCGATTTTGGAAGCACCGAAATCCAATTCCATCTAGAATTCCCTGATCGAAATTCTGGTTGGACTCCGGGGACATTCCGAGATGGAGCCGAGTTTTCATGTCACCCCCAGTTCGGCGGATTCCGGTTAGATGCTGGATCAGGAATGGAGCGGGTGAAATCCATGAAACGTCTTTCGATGGCGAACGCCGGGCTTTTCGGATCTCCTTATAGTCCCAGCCGCTTGCCGGTGGGTACGAGAAGACTGGCGGGAAGGTCGCCGTGTTCCTGGCCAGGGCTCATCTTTGCCGTTGCCCTACTCGTGTCTTTCGTATTGTCGGGCTGTTCCCAGCAAAATTTGCCCGCGGGGCGCGCGCCGCCCGGCACCTTACCGCCGGGCGCCGAGGCACCGCAGCGACCAGCCGAGTTTGTCGTCCTCATCGACAATTCCGCCAGCATCACGCCGCCCGAGCAAGTGATCATCCGCGAGGCGACCATGCTCCTGGCGGACCTGGCAGATCCGGGTGACCACATCGCGGTCGTAACCTTTGGCGAGGCGCCCAAGGGAAAGACCGTCATCTCACGGCGCCTGGTGACTGACGCCGATCGCGACGCCTTCAAGGCTGCGGTGCAGGGTGGGGTGGACTTTCGTGAGAAGTTCTCCGACATCCGCGCCGGCATCCGGCACTTGGCCGACGCCCGGGACGAACTGCTCCCGACCCGCGACGCCATCCGTGCGGCGGTGTTGTTCAGTGACGGCAAACTCGAACCCAAAGACCGGCAGACCGCCGCTGCCTTCGCGCAGATGCAGACGGACCTGCGCGGACCACTCGCCGGCCTGCCCATCTATGCCGTCGTCCTTGGCGATACCTCCAGCCGCCAGCCCATCCCGGGGTTGCCCGACCTCACCGGCCTGACGCTCATGTCCGAGCATCTCGCGTCCTCGCCGGCCCACTTTTACCACGCCCGGACGCTGGAACAGTTGCCGGATATCGCGGTGACCATCCTCAACGACACCAAGGGCATCTCAACGCTCGGAGAGGATGGTGGTGCAGCCTTCCGAGTCGACAGCACGGTCGAATTGATGAACCTGATCGTGCGCAAGCGTTCGCCGGGATCATCGCCGGGATCAAAGGACGACGCCGAGCTGCCCACGTCCGCCCAGATCGAACTGGTTCCCCCCGCGACCGCTGCCATCCCCGGCGAGGCGCCGCCGGCCGACGCGCCGGATTCGGTGTACCGCAATCGCGACTACCAGCACTTCGACCTCTTCGTAGTCCGTAAGCCTCGCCCTGGGATCTGGACGATCAAGTGCACGGATGGCAAAACGCCGCGGGTCCTGAGCAAGATCGTGTCGCCCGTCAAACTCCGCGAGCACATACCACCGCAGATCGCCGTCAACGAAGCCGGCCTCTTGCAGGCCTGGCTCTACGATGAACGGAGCAAGAGCCGCATCACCGATGGCTACCAGTTACAGGCAAAGATCGCCGAAGTGGGCGCCTTGGACGCCTCCCTGGTCCAAGTGCCGCTCACGGGCGATGAAAAGAGCGGCGTCCATTCACTGGTTTTGCCTGAGGGGCCGTTCACGGCCCTCGGCAAGGCGCCCGCCCCGGGCCGCGTCGAGTTGCAAGTGATCGCCACCAAAGATGGCGATCCCTGGTTTCTGCGTCGCTCCCAACCCCTGACCTTGGAGGTCCAGGAACCGCTCATGGAGTGGCGCGCGCTGCCGACGCCCCTGCGCCCCATTCCCTTCGTGACCAAGGACCTGGTTCTGGGCGGCAGCCTCGCCAAGGCCCGCTATCAGGACCTAGGCTTCGAGACCCCGGCGACCCTGCGCATACTCCTCGAACGGCGTGATCCCGCCACGGGGACCTACAGCCCGGTGCTGGAACAACAGGTCCCGGGCACCGCGGTCGGAGACCGCTTGGAGTTTCTGGTGTCGACCCCCGTCCCCGACTATGCCGATTACCGCTATGGCTACACCCTGACCGGCCGGCTCGGTACTGGCGAGTTCCGCATGCAAAGCCAGACCGGCTATTTCCGCGTGGAGCCCCCCTGGGTGCTGGTCGGACTGGCCGCGCTCGCCCTGCTGGCCTTACTGGAACTCGTCTCGGTCTTGACGGCGAAGGTCCGCGGACAGTTGCAGCTTGATAAGACGGGCCGTAACCCCGGGTATGCTGCCGTGCGGGTGTCCCCGCGGCAGGAGTGGCTGAGCACCGCGGTGCCAACCGCGGAGGTTGATCTGGGGACCACCCGCGTGCGGATTCGCCCCCGGCGTCATCTGTTCCTGTTCAAACGGTTGTGCCTGTCGGTGACCGGGGGCTCCGATGTGAGACTCGACAGTACCCCGATCAGCAGCGCGGCTTACATCTGCGTCAAAGCGCGCGGACAGCACAGCTTGCGCTTCAACCTCGCGGACGGAGACTCTGTAGACGCCACGCTCAGACTACGCGTCTAGCGAGAGCCCGAAAAACCAACGAAATCATCAGTAGCTGAGAGAGGAGGGCAGGAGAATCATGCCGCATACCAAGCCGGAATTTCGCAAGACCTTACTCATCGGGCTCGGCGGCGCCGGGCAGCAAATCGTGCTACGCACCAAACGCTTCTTCCTCGACACCTATGGCGTCGTCCCGCCCTCGGTCAAGATCCTGTGCCTCGATACCGACGATGAGGCGTTGAAAATGCGCTCGCAGACGCACGATGCGACTTACGCCATCGAGCCCAGCGAATTCATGCACCTGAAGGTGGATGATCCGCCCGGATTCATTCGTGCATCCAAGACGGTCCAGGATTGGTACGTCGGCGAGGGGCCAGTCAGTGCCATCAGCCATGGTGCCGGTGCCGTACGGCAGAACGGGCGCTTGGCCTTTTTCCACGGCATCAACGAGATCCGCCAGCGCATCGACATCCTGTTTGCGGAGCTCAACGACGTACGTCTACCGCACAAGATGGCGTCGGCGGCTGAACAGCTTGGTTCGACGACCGACTTTGCGCTCTCCCACGACGCGACCGAGGTCTACGTGTGCGGCTCCGTGGCGGGCGGCACCGGCAGCGGGACCTTCATCGACTGCGGCCTGTTATTGCGGGCGAAGGAACACAACGCCCACATCCACGGATTCTTCCTGCTGCCCTGGGTCTATCGCAATAAGTCCTTCGCTTACCGGATTCGCCAGAATGCCTATGCCGCACTGGCGGAACTGGATAATCTGCAAAGCGTGAGGTTTGACGATGAGACTTTCTATCAATACGAGATCGACTACGGGGACCTCCATGTCAAGGTCAATAAAGCCCCCTACGACCTCTTTCATGTCATCGACGGACGTAACGATTTCGGCCAGAATATCGACAGCGTCCATGATCTCTGCGATGTTGTCTCCAATGCCATCTTTCTGTCCATGGGATCGATGTCGATTCCCATCAAGAGCGTGAATGATAATCTCGCGTCATTCTTGGGCTCGCAAGACCCTAAGATGTGGAATAATCGCTACGCGCGTTACTCCAGTCTGGGCATCAGCTCGCTGCATTATCCGGCCCAGGAACTCCACCGCTGGATCGGCGCCGTGCGGGCACTTGAAATCTGTCGAGAGGCCAGGCGTCGTCTTGAATCGGGGGCTGATGCATCCGCCGGCGCGCGGGTCGGCGCCGACATTGGTCAACAGGCGTCACAGGACGTCGATCAGTTCATCACCCAACTCAATCTGCACCGGAACAACGTCCAGGCGAAACTTTGTCCGCGGCGCTCGCCGGTTTCCTTTCAACTGGAAGCCTATGAAATCGCCGACGCCGACTTCGCGTCCCTGCTGAAGAATCGGCTTGCCGGCGAGACGACAGTGTTGGCAAAGGCCTTGGCCAAGGCCGCTGCTGAGGGCCAAGGCCCGGTCTTCCTGGAGCAAACACTGCGCAGCCTGCGCCAAGCGATCAGCCGGATCGATGCGGCCCCCGAGCTCGACCGGACCTATCGTCGCGACTGGGGCCAGCGCCTGTTTGAGCACGTCAGTGGTTTGCGCGATGAGGCTGCCAAAGATCTGAACGAGGCGACGGAAAAGTGGCACAACCTAGAGCAGGATGCCAATGGACTGTTCGAGATTGTCGAGAAATCCAGCTACATTCCCTGGATTGGCGGGCATCGCAAATCGGCCGCCAACGCGTGGGCGGAGCGGGCTGGAGATCTGCTCACCGCACGCCAGACGGTGCATAACCTGGAGCAGGAAAAGGCCTGTTATGAGCGCCTGCTGGTCCTGATCGACGCCGCCAAGGCGACCAGTGTCCCGGCAGCCTCTGAGATCCTCAAGGCCCTGCTGGCGGTGGAGGCGCGCCTGCAACAGCGGGTGTCTCAGGAGGGCAAAGGCCTCGAGGTGCTGCGCACCCGTCCGAACCACGTCCTGCTCGGCAATGGCAATACTTTCATCGTCCCCTACGCCGGCAAGGGCGACACGGCTGGCGGTCAGCGCATCCTGAGTTCCGACGCCAAAGACCTTGGGCCGACCTACGAGGAATTCGTCAAAGATGAAGCGATTCATTCCGCAGAGCGTTATGTAGACCTGTACCGCGAGTCCCCGGACCAGCTCGAAAAACTGTTTCTCGGCTATTGCATGAAGCGGCTGGACTATATCCCCACGGTGACGGCCGACCAGGCATTGGAGACCCTGGCTCTGGAGTCAGGTGACCCGGATGGGTTCCTGCATGAGCAATTCGACCACCTGATCCGACTCGCCTCGCCTTTGTGGCGGTACGAACGCGGCCGACTCAATGCGAGCCAGGAGGCATTGTTGGATAAGGTCATCAATATCGGCTTGCAGGATCACGCCAAAGACCTCCCGACCTACGGCCAAATTGCCGACGACGCGAAGTTCCGCTTTCACATCCGCTCGAGCCTCTCCTTCTCCACCACCGGCGACCCCTATCGCGTATGGATGCTTTGTTATGGCGCGGCCCTGCCGACCTACTACCTCGATGGCATGGCCGAGGCCAAGCGACTCTACGAAGAGCAGATCTCTCCAACCTACCATATTGATCGCCGCTTCGAGATGAATGTCCCGGACCTGATGCCGGAAGGGGAAAACGACAACCTCGCGCTGCGGCTCCTGGGCATGGCCATCGTCCCGGGCATCGACGTGATTCAGGATGAGAAGCTCAACAAGGGACACAAGTTCACCTTCGACAATGACGCCGTCCGAGCCCTGAACTTCGGCGAGCCGCTGGTGTGGCGGTTGTTCCGGACGATGTACGCGGATATGAGCTCAAATGTCGATGGCCTGCTCGATAGTCTGTGCGCGCACCTGGTCCAGAGGGTTCAAAGCCTGGCCCCGGCGGTGTTGCGGTCCTGCATCGAGCAGCATATCGCGAAGCTGGAGGAAAAATTGGCGCACCGCGACTTCTCGCGCCTGTGCAGCGCCCGTTTGACCTACCGCGAGATCAATGCGCTCAAGGATTTTCTGGACAATCGGCGGTTTGGGATGGACATGGACCGTTATCGCGCGGGGACCTATGTCGTGACCCGGCATGGCCGCTGAGCCCCCGATCATCCTCTGGCCCTGGGGGCCGACTGCCCGTGCTCTGGCGCTGCGCCTGATGGAGGATGCCGCGCGTCGCCAGGCCGGCGCCAGTGCGATCGTCTTGTTCGAGCCCCCGGAGGACTTCAGCCGGCCGCTGATGGCACTGGTTGCCGCCGGTGCGCAACAGGAGCGCTTTCAGGCCGCCGGCGTCGAGGTCAGACTGCTGATCAGCACCTGGGAGTTCACCGGCCCGGTCGGGAAGTTACTGCACGGGGTCAGCGCGGTCATTGGCGCCGCGCTCCCCGGCAATCAGTCGCTGACCCTGTCATTACTGATCCCGCCTTCACTGGCATGTCCGGCGGATCTGGCGGCATCTTGGAATACCCTTCAAGCGGTTTCGCGCGCCATGGGCAAGGTGCAATTCTTCCGCTCCGCCTTGGTCATGCCGGTGCTTTCCGACCTCTATCGCCCGCGGGACGACGCCCCCAGCCCAGCGGCCCCGCCACCGTCCGACCCAGCACCTGTAACCGCTGATGCTGATCGCGCACCGCCCGCGACGGTGGAGGCCGGTGTCGCCCGGCCCGCTCCAGCTCCGCGCGAAGGGGGGGATCAGGATCAGACGACTGAGCCCCTCCCGACCGGCGAGACCCTCGGCGACCTCACGGATTTCCTCACTCGCAGCCTCTTGGACACGGACACGGTCAGGACCCTGCACGATTTCGGCGACCCGCTGATCCGGGATGCGCGCCTGCTTAACGGGGAACCCGCGGGCTTTGCGAGCCTCACCGCGCGCCGCGTGCGCTACGACCCATCCGAGCTCTCGCGTTACCTGCATGCCCGCTTCCAGCATGACCTGTTCACCCGCGGGCTGTTCGCTCCGGAGCGCCTGCCGGAGGAGCAGCGGAGGTCACTGCGCGCTCAGGCCCAAGCGCTCACTGATCAGGTCTTCGGGACCCTGTCGCGCTATGCCGCCATCCCAGGCCCCTGGGCGGTACCCATCACCGACGGAACTCGGGCGACCAGCGCTGATGCGAGCATTTCGGAACAGACCTGCGAAGACCGGCACCGCCAGGCCGTGGCGGCCATGGAGCAGATCATCCGCACCGGTGAGATTGCCATCCGGTCCAGCCTCACCGACCTGCTGACCGGGATCACCAGCCAACTGCGCGGCGAGTTGGAGACATTGCTCGACCGTTCCCCCGACTTTCTCGCCGGGGCGGCATTCTTGTTGGATTGCCTGCGGGGGCGACCGGCGCCAGACCAGGCAGGCGGGGAGGCCGGTGGTCTCATCGGATTGGAACGGGCCTTCCGCCAACACCCCATGCAGGAGCAGGCCGCGGCCTTGTTTCACCGCTGGTTCACCGCCTGTCTCGCGCGTTACCAACTGACTCTGCCCGGCACGGCGGCGAGCACGGGGGCGGGCTTAGCGCCCGCCGCCCAACTCCTGAGCCTCAAGGCCAATGAACTCGGATCGGGGCTCGGTTCCCCGGCCCGCTTACTGGTGGGCGCCTGGGAGCGCGTCCAGACGGCACTCGCCCCGTCTGTGGTTCCCGCCGCGGTGGGCCAGGCGCTGTTGCTGGACGTTGGGAACGAGTTCCTGAACGAGATCGCGGCGATCTGCCGCCTCCTCGCAACGTTTGAGCGAGACCGCGCGGCGCTGCGCGAGGAACTGAAGGCGCTGCGTCGGACCCATCCAGCGTACAAATTCTGGCAGTTAGGTACGTACACCAAGGGCAAGCATGCGCTCCAGGAGCGGCTGGACACGCTGGCCCAGCAGCGGGAACAGGTCTTGGCCGCCCAAACCTTCACGCTGGAGACCTTCCAATCACTCGCCAATGAGCTGCTCTGGCCCCATGAGGCCCGCGTCCTGATGATTGATGGCGTTCGCCAGTGCCATGACCAACTGCATGACGCCTTCGATCGATTCGTCGGAAAACTCCGGGACACCTGGACCCAGCAGTGGGCGAACGCCCAGCAGATCCCGGTGACGGATCGCTGGTCGGAACTCAGCGTCAACAGTGTCCAGCGCGCCGATATCCTCTATGAGCGCCTCCTGGAAAAGCCGAATTGGAGCCGTCTCGTCACCACCGCCCTGCGATTCGTCCCCTCGGTGGCCGACCGCACTGGCGAGCCGCCGGCCTATACGGCCTTCAGCACCCTGCGGGAGCACTACCAGGCCGATGCGGGTCTCCTGATCCAACGGGTCGCGGACCTCGCGGCAGACCTGTTCAAACCCGCACGGTCGCTCGACATCCTGGATATTCTGGAATTGCCGGACCAGACCGCGGCCCGTCATGACTTGGCCAAGATCAACCGCGTCATGGACGCCCAGCCCGAATTTGCCTCGGGCAAGCTGCCCCATGCCGTTCAGCAGGGCCTCTGCCAGCGTCAGCGCATGATTCGCTGCACTCCGGCCATCGCCAGGCGGCTGCGCGACACGCATGGCCACCTGTACGGCGGCAACGACATCTTCCTGGAGACGGATGATCGCAACGGCTTGGACCTGACCACCTTCACCCTCGGCTTCCCGGCCTCCCTCCTGCACGTCTTCACTGCCTTCGCGGCGGCGGCCGACACGGGCAAGACCAGGGCCCGTGAGACCAGCGACATCGTCATCGAGACCCAACACCGCGGTGCCTCGCACCTGGTCACCCTGACCCTCGAGGGCCAGGACGACCAGCGGCTCCAGTGGCCCTTGGTGGTGGATACGGGGGCCGCCCATGTGGCCCTGCCGGCCTCGTTGATCCCCCAGCTTGGCTTCTCCCCGGACCAACTGACCGTCCAACAGGTTCTGACCGCCAATGGCAGTGTGGACGCCGCGATCGGAACCCTCCCGGCAGTCTGGCTGAACGATCAGCGCGTTCCCGATGTCACGGTCGCCTTCATTGCGGACGACCGCTTGGGAGCAGACGGCCTGCTGGGCATGAGCGTCCTGGGCCGCTTCCGGATCACTATCGATGAAGAGCAGAACCACCTGGTGTTGGCGCCGCTATGAACCGAAGACGGCTTGTTCTGGTCCAAGCCCACCTTGTGGGGAGTCCCGTAAGTTGGGGTAAGGAACGAACCCCAACACTTCTACCCCCGCCATCCAATCCATCCCCGTACCCGCTCCAAGCGAGCCTCCCCCATGCCCTACGACCTCTTCATCTCCTATTCGCGTCGTGATAATGCCGCGGGCCGGGTCACCGAGCTGAAGGAGCGGATCGCGGCCGACTACCGCGCCTTCGCCGGTGAAGATCTGGTCTGCTTCTTCGACCGCGATGACATCCACGGCATGGACGACTGGCGCCACCGTATTCTGGACGGCCTGCGCCAATCGAGCCTGCTGCTGCTCGTCCTGTCCCCCACCTATATCGCGAGTCCCTATTGCGAATGGGAGGTCATCGAATACCTGAAATACGAGCACTCCCGCGCCGCCCAGGGCCAGGGGGTGGCCCCGGTCTATTTCGTCGAGATCCCCGGACCCCGCAGCCCCGACTTCCCGGCCCAGGAGGCTGCCTGGCTGGCACAGGTGCGCCGTCGCAAGCGCTTCGACCTGCGACCCTGGCACGCGGAGGGCGCTCCCGCCCTCAAACAGCTTGACGTACGCACCCGACTGGAGGACCTGGAGCGCACCCTCCACGAACGCCTCTCCAAGCTCCGCCGCCTGGCCGCCGCGCCGGGCAACCTCCCGGCCCACAACCCGCGCTTCGTCGGGCGCGAGCTGGAGATGCAGCGCCTGCACGAATCCGCCGGGCTCGGGCGCTTCGGCGTGCTCACCGCCCTTCAGGGCATGGGCGGTCTGGGCAAGACCGCGCTCGCCATCCAATACGCCTGCGCCTATGCCGACTTCTACCCCGGCGGGCGCTGGTTGCTCGGCTGTGCCGGGCGCGCCACACCCGCTGGCATCATCCGCGAACTGGACCTGGGCCTGCAGCTCGCCGAGTGGGAGGATTGAACCTCATGACACAACAGTCCTCCATATCGCGTCTCCGCCCCGTCATTCGCGTCTTCGTCAGTTCGACGTTCTCAGACCTCAAGCACGAGCGCGACGCTTTGCAGCGGGAGGTGTTCCCGAGGTTGGAGCAGTTCTGCGCGAGCCAGCAGTTCCAATTCCAGGCCATCGATCTGCGCTGGGGCATCTCAAGCGAAGCCGGCGACGATCACCGCACGATGCGCATCTGTTTCGATGAGCTCCGGCGGTCGCAGGAGGTCTCGCCCGAACCCAACTTCCTAATCTTGCTGGGTAACCGCTACGGCATGCGGCCCTTGCCGGAGGAGATATCGCAGGCCGAATACGAGCAGCTCGCGGCGGCCGCCCAATTTGGTGGAGAGAATCGGGCGCCGATTCCGGGCAACCACGGGAAAACGGCCCTTCAAGTCTTGCGTGACTGGTATCGCTGCGACGAGAACGTGCTGCTCCCTCTCCCTCCGAAGACTGCGCCTGATGACGTGCCGCTGAACTACATTCTGCAACCCCGGACCCAAGACCTCCACGATGGGCGCGACTACACCCGCACGAATCAGCAGCGCCGAACCTACTCGCGGGACTGGAGAGACGTCCAGCAGGTCCTGCGGCGCATTATCGAAGTCGCGTTCCCCGTCGAGTCGTTGGACCATCGGTTCGATCACATCGATTGGTCAGAGCATGTGGCCTGCGTCAACGACAGACGCAATCCCAGACCGGTTATCCCACAGATCGTCCGGTTCCAGGCTTCGGCCACCGAGCAGGAAATCTGGTGCGGCGCGCTGTCGGCGCCCAACGCGGAGCGGCATGTGCTCGCCTTCTTCCGCGACATCACGAACCGGGACGGCTTTGCGCCCCAAGAGGCGAGAGATTTCTATGACCTGACCGAGACAGGGGAGTTCGACGAGTCTGCGGCCAAGCGGCAGCACGCCTTGAGGACAGCGATCGGTGAACGGCTGGGTCAGGATGCCACGATACCCGTTCCCTATTCCCGCCTCAAGCGCGAGAGCGGCAAGGTGGTTGTGGACGCTTCGGAGGCAGACACCAAGGCCTTTTGTAATTCAGTGTTCGAGAGCCTCCGCCCGATCATCGAACGCCAGATCGAATCGTATTGGCGCACTACCGACCAAGCTTCCCCGGACCGCGCCGCCCGCGACCTGGAAATCGAACAGCGCGAATACGATCGCTTCGCCGAGGAGCGGGGCGGCGAGGAATCGTTTGTCGGCCGGCAAGTCGAGTTGCAGGCCATTCTCGACTACGTGGGGAACGATTCCCGATGGCCATTGGTGATCCACGGTGCTTCCGGCTGCGGCAAGACCGCCATACTGGCGCGCGCGTCTCAAGAAGTGGCCAAGACCCGAAAACGGGTCGAACGCTTCATCGGCGTGGCGCCCCGGTCGTCTGACCTCCGTTCGCTGCTCAGTAGTCTCTGCCAGGAACTGCGGCAACGGAACCCACGCGCCGACGCGCTGCCCATCGAGATCCATGAGTTACGCGACGAATTCTCCCAGCATTTGCAGGCCGCCACGCCGGAGCAACCGCTGATCCTGTTTCTGGACGCCCTGGACCAACTGGCCGATGTCGACAATGGCCGGCGGCTGAACTGGCTGCCGCTTGTCTCGTTACCGGCCCACGTGAAGCTCGTTGTCTCCTGCCTGTCCGACCGGGCTACCGGTGATCCCGCCGGCCAACCGTACGCCGAGCTCAAGCGCCGCCCAATCGCGGCCGAGAACTTCATCCACCTGGACGTGCTCTCGGAGACCGAAGCGCGCTTGTTACTTTTCGACCGGTGGTTCCTCAGAGCGGGTCGCAAGGTCAGTGACGAGCAGCGGGCGCGCATCGAGCAACGCCTTGCCTCTCCGGCCTGCCGCCAGCCCATCTTCCTGAAGCTGCTCTTCGATGAGGTCCAACTCTGGCATTCCTATGATCCGGCAACGGTGCCGGGCGAAAGCGTCCCCGAACTTCTCGGACAGCTCTTCGAACGCTTGAGCCAGCCGACGAACCACGGTGCGCTGTTGGTGAATCGCGTGCTGGGTTATCTGTCCGCCTCCCGGCACGGGCTGGCGGAAAACGAGATTCTGGAGATCCTGTTCGCTGACCCCGAGTACAGAGCCGAGCTCAACGCAGCATCCGAACGGACCCGGCATGAGCTGCCGCCCAATGCCAAGCGCATTCCGATTGCGCTGTGGTCACGGCTCCGGTTTGACATTGCCCCTTACCTCACCGAGCGCGCCGCGCCCGGCGCCAATGTGCTGACTTTCTACCATCGTCAGGTAGCGGAATGGGTGCAGGAACATCTTGCGACTCCGCCAGATCAGAGCCGGCAGTCACACCTGCGCCTGGCTGACTATTTTGACCGTCAGCCCACCAGTACGCGCCGGACAGACGAACTCCCTTGGCAACTTAACGAGGCCCGCCTGTGGGACAGACTGTTCAATTTGCTCCGAGACTTGGACATGTTCGATGCCCTCTGGCAGCAAAATTCCTTCGACCTGAAGCGGTATTGGACACAGATGGAAGCTCATTCGGATTTTCGCATGACCAGAGCTTACTACCTGCCTTCAGATCCCGCATCAATCACTGCCTCTCGGGCGGCAATTTGGGTGCGGATTGCGCGACTGCTGTACGACACCGACTATGTCGCCGAAGCTTCGGTTCGTATCGAAGCCGTCGTTGATGTCGTGCGGAGGGCGGGCATTCTTCCCGGATTGCAGGCCGCATTAGGCGTGCTGGGGCTGTGTCGAGCTGGGCAAGGCTGTGCGGACCAGGCATTGGACGCGTTTATGGAGAGGGAAAGCATCTGCCGGCAGTTGGGAGACCTCTACGGTCTGCAGGAGTCCCTGGCCCCTCAGGGCCTGCTTCAGGTGAACAAAGGGGATTTCGACGCGGCGAAGCGCATCTATGAGGAGCACGAGAATCTGTGCCGCCGCATCGGCGACCTTGACGGTCTCCAAGTGTCTCTTGGTGACCAGGTTGTACTGTTCAGCCAGCTTGAGGAGCACGAGCGCTGTCTGAGTCTGGAGGCCGAAGAAGAGGCGCTCTGCAGGAGCATAGGCCATCGCGATGGTTTGGCGCGCTCGCTCATGAACAAGAGCAGTCGACTGCTGCACGAAGGCCAACTCCCTGAAGCCGAAGCAGCCGCCACTGAGGCGGAGAAACTGCATCGTGAACTCGGCAACCGCACCTATCGGCTTATCGACCTGAAGCACCTCGGCGACATTGACTACGCGTTAGATAAGCCAATGGGCGCGCTTTTCCACTACGAGGAGGGCGAGCGACTCGCCCACCGCCTCGGCAAGATCGAAAAATGTGCAGAGTTCCTGGTGGACGAGGGGCGCTGCCATGCTGCCATCGGCCACCTTGGTGCGGCCCTCAAACAGCTCCAGCATGCCGCGGAGCTATACGGGAGTTTGGGGCGGCGCCGCACTAAGGCGGGTGTCTTGGAGTTGATGCTTCAGGTGCATCGAGTCGCTGAAGAGGTCGTGCCGACGATCGAGACCTTGGCGGACCTCGAAAGCGAGTATCGCGAACTCGGAGATGATGTGCGCCTGGCCCGATGCCTTTACCAGCAGGCGGCGTTCTACCTCACGGAGGACGCATACAAGCCAGAGCGTTCGCTTCAGCTATTAGCGGAAGCTGGTTCCATCTCCCAAGTCCGAAACCTTTCGGACTTGTTGCCTGAGATCGAGAAGTTGCTAATCGAGGCAAGGAAGCGCGCTCCCACGTCGCAGGCGAGTTCAACGCCGGAGATCGACCGTGATCTCAAAGGCATGAAGATCGGAAGCTTTCGTATCCAGTCTGCGACCACCGACAGGAATGGCACGCATGTCCTGGGAGCGTGGGATGAAATTCGTCAGCGTCGGTTCTTGATCCGGATCGGACCGCACAATCCTATCTGGACTCAGGCGTTTGCGAAGCTGGATCGGCTGGGTAACCTCAGGGAGCAAGCTGATCGCATACGAGTAAGCTTCCAGTCGCGGTTAGCCGCTGGGCAGGCAATTGGAGCCCTGCCAGGCACAGACCGTACGGACGTTCTGATGGTGAGCAAAACCGGCCGCCTCGTTCTGCTGAATGAGCCTCACTGGCCACAGCATGCGTTGCGGGTCGAGGAATTGGACACGCGCGCCGCCGAGGAGAACATCCCTCTCAGCACTAGGACTGTCCGGGGCGCGTTCGAGATGCAGTTTCTAGCGATGATCGCTCGTTGCGAGGGAAAAAACGTGACCGAATTCACTGATGAGGATTTGCCGCTACTTGCGGACCAAGGGTTTCTAACCGAGATTGGCGAGTGGATCAAGAGGCTCGATCGACGCAATAACGCCGGGGGCTATGCCGAGGCTCTCGACAGGGTTATCACTGGCGTAGGCGTGATGACGTTGACGGGTGGTTATCCTCCTATCCGGCAGAACACCCTGATTCTTCTGATGGGCTTGGGTGAGTCTGGTCGACTTTCTGTTGAGCAGTTCCGCCAGACGCTTTTCAGCAAGGAGTTCTTCTATAACCTCGCGCCCAGCTACATACAACAGGTGGAAGCGATGGTCCGATGGATCGAGCGGGTTGACCTGCCGGCCGAGGTGGTCCGGAACTATCGCTGGCTATGTAATCAGGCGTGGCAACTCTACCGTACAGGTCGCGCTCCGGAAGAAGAGCCTTCCTTGGCTAAGAAGTTAGACCCACCAGAGCCTGCGGCTTTCAACGTGGATGCGATGTGCGTTGAAGCTGAGTTGGACTGATGAAAGAACTCCCACACCAGTAACAAGAAAGGAGAGAGAATGAAATTCCCTTGGTTTAGCAAGTTAGGTCGCGGTGAGCCCCACAAGCAACCGTCTGTGCAGCCGGTTCCGCAGTTATTGTTAGGTCTTGCGGAACACAAGCTACGGACATGGTTAGTCGCGAACATAGGTCCTAGTCAAACGGCACGCGTTGAGTCGTACGTGATCGAGGATGCGCGTGTCTGCGCTGAAGCTCTGCCATTTCGAATCTACGTCTACGACTTGCATAGTCCAAGCGGACAACGTGGTTTTGAGTCCCTGCTGCGCCGAAGTGATGCACCAGGTGATGTTTTCGAACACACGGAAACGGCCTTCGAGGGCCGGAAACTGGGCATCTTCCTTTATCGGGTCAAGCCTTGGGCATCGGAGGCGCGGGAACGGGAGGGCAAATCTATGGCTCGCGACTTCCATTCAGAATTGTCACAGATTGCGACTGATGCGACATCGAAACAAAGCGTGCAGGGGGCGCAGAAGGGCTCGGAGACGCGGGCAGAAGATGTCGCGATCTACATGCGAACGTCGATCACGCGCAAGAAGTATGACGCCTACGAGGCGGAATTGAGGGAGTATTGCAGGAAGGTGGGCTGGCGGAATCCGAAGGTCTACCACGACCGGGCCGGCGGCACGGTGGATGAAAAGGAATTGGAGGACATGGCCCGTGCTCTCGGTGCGGTACTCAGCGGCGGCGACACAAGCACGTTCGACGCTGAATCCTGGGGTCACCGCTTCGTGGAAATCAGCCAAAGCGAAGATCAGCATGACCGAGACAATCTCCAACGTCTGTTGGCGGACGTCAACGCTGGCGCTGTACGGGTCGTTGTGCTTCATGATCTGAGCCAACTGGGGAAGAGCAAGATGGCAGCGTTCGAAGTTCTGAGCGCCATGATGGACAAGGTCGAGGTGCAAATGCCCGGCGTCGGCATAGTACACGGGCACACAACGCTTCCATGCGGATCGGAGGACGACTACTTCTAACGAGGCTTCGCCTCAGACGGACGAGTCATGAGGTGGTTAACTTTAGGCCCCGTAGGTTGCCGGTGAAATAACCGGGGAAAAACCGAAAAAACCGGCGAAAAAACCGGGACAGTGCGGCCTGGCAAGGCCGCGTGTTCTAGCGGGTGAAAGTCCCCCGCCTGGGTAATCGTGAGCCGCGAGCCCAGTATCGAGCCTTGCGGCGTAGCCGGTAACGGACGCGTCGATGCGTAGGCACGAAAGCAGGCGAGGTGCAAAGGTAACGGGTGATGCCGACCCTGAAGGTGTTGAGCCCCGAAAGTTTTGGTTGGTGAGTGCCGACGGTTTTGTCCCGCCGGTAGGCAACAACCGGCGCTGCGCCATGGCGAGCGGCGCCGGTACTCCCCGGGGTCCGAGGCCGTGTCGAGCCTGACATTGAGAATACGCGGTAACCAGGGAGATCCAAGTGTCGGTCCGTGGGAGGCGGGCACCCATGAACAAGTGTAAGAGCGAGGACATGGGCGGCGGTGCTTGGAAGTCGGAGCCATCCATAGTAGCGTTGAGGCCGGGTAATGCCGGCGGAGCCAAGGGGTGGCGGTTTGAGACAATGCGCGATCGATACGCGGCCCTACGCCGAGAGGACTATGCCCGCGACCACTAACCTCAAGCATTTCACACGGATAGCAAAGCATCGCGCGTTACGCTGGACGCACGGCGCGCGGCGTCGATGGGGCGATGTGGCCCTGTTCGTCCGCGGATGACTCAAACTGGGAGCCGGATGGTGTAACACTCCAAGTCCGGTTCTGCGAGGAGCCGGGAACGAATCGCTGTATGGCAGAGATATTGTGGCACCGTCGGGAAACCAGGCGGCAACAGAGAACACCAACGTCTGTCTAACCAGCGGTGAGAACCCGGCTTACTCTCCGACCCTGAGGTATCCCCACGAATGCGAACAAGAAATCAGCGGGTTAGCGAAAGTCCGCGGGTTCTGGGGCGCACCCAGCCACTCGATGCGTCTGGGTCTAATCCGAAGTTCCAGGCTCAAAACAGAAGTTTCTTAGGCGAATCAGAATCTTGAAAAATTTTCGCGTGCAAGCGTCTGAGTACAGGTAAGCGATTGATTCGCTAAGACTGACTATAGCCCGAGTCCGAGCACAAATCGACCGCCACATGGGTAGATGTTCCCATGTAAGTGCGCGAAAATTCACTGTATCGCGATGCTTCTGAAAGAGAAATTGCAGACTCCGGTCTGGAACTTCGGTCTAATGCATGCGACTGATCTAGCGCGATATTTCGTGGGGATACCTCAGGGACAGACCACGGTTTCCGTGTTACCAACAAGGGTTCGTTCGCACCGGCTACCGGACCAGGGATGCCGACAGCCATTCCAACAGGCAGTGACCTTGGGTGTACCTGATGAGGCTGGCAGGACCAGCAGAGCCTGTGGCTGCGTTTGGCCCTTGCATTCGGCTCACGGGAGCCCGAAGCTCGGACGCTGCCTCCCCAACGCGCCTAAGACAGGCTATCATACTAGGCGTTTGGTAGAACTGGGCGCATAGTTCTACTTTGTCACCTTTGGATTTCATATAAATATTTGATTTATATGGTTTTACCCTGATAGGCATTGATTGTTGTTCCCGCCGCTGCATCGGTATCACCCTCCCAGGACGCCTGGCTTACGCGATCAGCAAACTGCGTGAGGGCATGCAACTCGCGACCCCAGCAAAATCAATTGAGTAAAGGTGACAAAGTAGAAATAGTAACCGAGCATGATTGCGAGACCATTCTGGCGTCAGCGGATCGAGTCGGCGTGGGGGGAAGCACTCATCGTCTGGCTGTCGGGCGTCCGTCGCTGCGGCAAGACCACGTTGGCCCAGAGCCTCGGCGAGGCACACATTGTCCATGTCAACTGCGACTTGCCGAGCGTCGAGGACATGGTGCGGGACCCGCGGCTGTTCTTCAGCGGCTGCACCAAGGCGGTGGTGGTGTTCGATGAAATCCACCAGCTTCTGGATCCGGCCCGGGTGCTGAAGATCGGCGCGGACGCCTTTCCCGCATTGAGGATCCTCGCGACAGGCTCGTCCACCCTCGCGGCGAGGAAGACATTTCGCGATACACTGACTGGCCGGAAGCGGCAGGTCCATCTGACGCCGGTGTCTTGGGCCGAGCTGGCAGCATTCGGGGCGGCGCTGCCCCGGCGCCTGTTTCACGGCGGCCTTCCGCAGGTGCTGCTAGCCGAGTCCAAGCAGCCGGCCCTATATCGCGAGTGGTTCAATTCGTTCTTTGCGCGGGACATCTAGCGGCTGTTCGGCTTTCGGGACATCAACCGGTTCAACACGCTGTTCGAATGCCTGCTGCAACAGAGCGGGGGGCAGTTCGAGATCACCAAGACCGCGACCGCCCTGGGCATCTCTCGGGCTACCGTGGAGAGCCATGTGAGTGCGCTGGAGATCACCCATGCCGTCACGCTGGTGCGCCCCTTACACGGTGGCGGACAGAACGAGCTCGTCAAGCAGCCCAAGGTCTATGGCTTCGACACGGGCTTCGTCAGCTTTGCGCGCGGCTGGGATCCGTTGCGGCAGGAGGACTTTGGCCTTCTGTGGGAGCATCTGCTCCTAGAGCACCTGCAGGCACGCTTCCCGGACACGCCCGTGCGCTACTGGCGCGACAAGCAAGGTCGCGAAGTGGATTTCGTGCTTGCCCATCGCCGCGACCACGTGGATGCCATCGAATGCAAGTGGAATCCCGAGGCGTTCGACAGTTCGGCCCTCCAGGTCTTTCGCAGCTACTACCCGGAGGGCCGTAACTTCCTGGTCAGCCCCGCTGGAGCGCCGGGCTACGCCAAGCGATTCGGTGCCCTGGACGTGAGAGTCTGCACGCCTTCGGAGCTGGTCCTGACCGACGGCAAATAGGGCGACATCCGTCCTCCGTCCAAACGAGGTGAATCGGAAAAAGAGCACATGCAACAGCGCGAATTGACGTTTCGAGTCTTCGTAAGCTCCACCTTCAGCGACCTGGTCGCCGAGCGGAACGCATTGCAGGAGAACGTCTTCCCGCGCCTGCGCTGCTTCTGCACGACGCATGGCGCACGCTTCCAGGCAATCGACCTACGTTGGGGCGTCCCCGAGGAGGCCGGGCTGGACCAGCAGACGATGAACATCTGCCTGGAGGAGCTTCATCGCTGCCAGCGTACCTCGCCCCGGCCAAACTTCCTCTTCCTGCTCGGCCAGCGTTACGGCTGGTGTCCGCTCCCCTGGCAGATCGATGCGGGCGAATTCGACAGCCTGCTGCCCCACCTGCCGGAGAGGGAGCGGGAACACCTGCGCCAGTGGTACTGGCGCGACGACAACGCCGTCCCGGCCGACTACCGCCTGCAACCCAGGACGGACCGATTCTTGGACCGCGCGGTCTGGGGAGCCGAAGAACGGGCACTGCGCACCAGCCTCCGCGGAGCTGTCGACTGTGCCGGCTGGGCGGCCACCGATGCGCGTCGACTCAAGTATGAGACGGCGGCCACCCACCAGGAGATCCTCCACGGCGCCTTACAGGCCAAAGATACCCTCGACCATGTCTTCGGTTTCTTCCGCACCATCGACGGCTTGCCCCAGGACGCCACAGCCCGCGATTACCTCGATTTCGACGCCCGAGGCCGACCGGATGCCGAGGCGCGCGGGCGGCTCGACCGGCTCCAGGCCGAGATGCGGACCCAACTCCCCGGCAACATCCACACCTACTCGACGACCTGGACCGGCACCGCGCCGAGCGCCGAACACATACGCCGCCTGTGTGAGGACGTTCACCGGCGGCTGCTGGGGGTGATTCACCAGGAGATCGAACGGCGGGACCGCGCCGATCCCGTCGACCAGGAGGCGCTGGCGCACGGCTCCTTCGGCCAGCACCGCGCGCGGCACTTCGTCGGGCGCGAGGACAGTCTCTCGCGCATTCGCGCGTATCGGCAGGGCGACAGCCGTCATCCCCTGGTGCTGCACGGCGTCTCCGGTGTCGGCAAGTCGGCGCTGATGGCCAAGGCAGCGGGCCAGCGGTCAGAAGTCGAAGGTCAGGGCACTGAGGTTATCGTACGCTACATCGGCGCGACGCCGCCGTCATCGGACCTGCGGGCGCTGTTGGAAGGGTTGTGCAAGGAAATCACCCTGCGCTACGGCGGCGACCCGTCCGGCGTACCGCCGGATGTGCGGGAACTGGAGCAAGACTTTCCCCAACGGTTGGAGTTGGCGACGGCGGACCGGCCACTGGTGCTGTTTCTTGATGCCCTCGACCAACTCGGCCCTGCCGATGGCGCGCACCGGCTTGACTGGCTGCCTCGGGAGTTGCCGCCGCACGCGAAACTGGTCGTGTCGGTACTGAATGACCGGGGCTCCGAGCCCGCGGTCCCGGGTTCCGATTCCGGTGCCTGGAGTCCGCCAACGGGGGTCTTCGACACCGCCCGCCGCCAGGTGCCGGCGGACAACCTGGTACCGGTCATGCCGCTGACGGCCCGCGATGGCGCACAACTGCTGGGCGCCTGGCTGGCGGAAGCGCACCGGACCTTGCAGTCATCACAGCGGGGAGATGTGTTGGCCAAGTTCACGGCGAACGGACTGCCTCTGTACCTCAAGTTGGCCTTTGAGGAGGCTCGCCGCTGGCCGTCGTGGCAGGTGGAACCTACCCCGTCACTGGCCCCCGACATCCCCGGCTTGCTCCGCGACCTGTTCGGGCGGTTAGAACAGCCCCAGCACCACGGCTCGGTGCTGGTCAGTCATGCCTTGGGTTACCTGGCGGCCGGTCGGCATGGGCTGACCGAAGACGAACTGCTCGATGTGCTGTCCGCCGATAAGGCGGTGTTGGCCGACTTCATCCAGCGGTCCCGAACCGAGCGCGTCAAGCCCGAGGACCAGCAACTCAAGACGCTGCCGGTCCTGATTTGGTCCCGTCTTTTCGCCGACATCGAGCCTTACATGACCCACCGCCGTGCTGACGGCACCGTGGTCCTGGACTTCTACCACCGCCAGGTCGCCGCGGCGGTGCAACGGCGCTACCTGCCGGACGACGAGGCGCGCTTCCGCATTCACCAGCGCCTGGCCGACTATTTCCACGGGCAGGACTACTTCACGGAGTCCAGCGAGAAGCAGCGCGAGCGCGCCCGGAACCGGCCGAGCTCCGCCCGGCCGGTCAACATCCGGAAGGTGGTCGAACTGCCCCACCACCGTCTGCAGGCCGCGAAACTCAAGGGCAGGGATGATCCCGCGTCGCCACTTTGGGGCGCTGTCGCCAACCTTCTGACCGACTGGCACTTCCTGGAGGCCAAGAGTGAGGCGCCGACGTCATGATTTTCGCACTGGCCGACGATTTCCGAGAAGCGATGGCCGCCATGCCGAGGACGCATCCGGCCTTCCCCAAGGTGGCCATACTCAACGATGCCTTGCTCGGCTCGGTTGCGGGGCTGGCCGAGCAACCGCGCTATCTCACCCAGACGCTGACCAACCGCTTGCGTCGGCGCCCGCTATCGGTCGAGGCGCGCGAGTTGATCGACCGCGGCGAGGTCCTGCTCGCTGACTTCGAATGGTGGCTGTGTGCCGACGATGGCGTCGTCGAGACGCACCAGTGGCAGGGGATTGTTGCTGTCTCGCCTCACCGCGGTCTGACCCACTGTCTGCGCGATGGCGGGGCGATCCTGGACTGCCGCATGGATACGCAGGAAGTGGTCGGCACTCACCGCGCGCCACCGAAGACGGCCGTTGCAGTCGCGGTGTGTCCGGGCGACGGGCGCGTGGCCGTGGTCGCGGCCGACGGCGGCGTGTGGACGGACGATGGCGTCGAACCAGTCGCGCTGAGGCCGCGGGCGAACTGCTTCGCCGGGTTGAGCAACGGGTTCATCGGCATCGACGCGCAGGCCAATCTCATCTATTGGGACCGCTCGACGGCTAAGCCCGTCCGCTTGGCCAGCGAGATGCCGCCGGTCGGCTGCACGGTCTCGACAGGCCCCAGCGGCGAAACAGCCGTGATCGTCGCCGGTGATCGTCCGCGGACCCAGAGACTGTTCGTCATCGATGGGCGCAAGGACAGTGCGCCGGTCTGCCGCACCTGGTCCGGCGATGGTCGCCTGGTCACCGCCGCCTGCCTGGATGACCAGGCAAGCCGGTTGGTGCTCGCGACGGTCGATCGGCAGTTGAGCCTTGTCGACCTCGATTCGGGATTGGTACTGCATCGGATTGCGCTGGCGCAGTCGCCTGGCCGACCGCTGGGAGAAGTCACCCACTGCGCCTACGCTGCATCGGCTGGGGATGAGCGGGTCCTCTTTGCCGTCGTCGATGGCATCGTCGCTCTATGGGACACACCCACAGGTCGGATCAGAAGGATGGGGCAATTCCGCGCCATCGACTCGCCCTCGCCGTTGGTCTGCCTGGAGTGGTTGGCGGACGGCGAGCATTTCCTCATCGCCACGCACGATAGCTTACAGGTGCTTGGGATCGCTGAGTCGACCGATACCGATACCGATACCGACATCTCTCCGACAGCGATTGCGGCCACCAACTGCGCGATGGGCGCCGACGGGTGGCTCGTCCTCGTTCAGGAAAAGGCACAGCGCGTGACCTGGATCAGGGATGGGACAGTTCGCAAGACCTTCTGCCATCCGGCCTTGCGGCCGCGGTCGGTCGCCAGCATTGGTCCGGACGGCGAAATCCTGGTGGGTGGCCTCGGCACGCTGGCCCGGTTGCATCCCGGCCGCGAGCCGAGCCCTGATGACGCGCTGGACATCTTCGACCGTCCTTTGGTGGCCGTGCTACCACAGGATCCGCGCACGGCGGCGGCCGTCTGTGAGACCGGCGAAGTCAAGCTGGTTCGCTTATCCGAGGAGTGGGTGCAGCCGATGCAGCCACCGGTTCAGCACTGGGAACAGGGGGGTGCCTGCCGTCTTGGCGAGGGCCGGGACATCGTCTGCTGGGGGCGGTTGATCGCTGGTGCTTGCGCCAGCCGTGTCTATGTGATCTACGCCGACGGCCGTATCGAAGAGGTTTTCACTGGGCGTGACCTGGTCGTCGATGTGGTCAGCACGGTCAAGGGTCCGTTGATCTGTGTTGCCGTCCATGACGAGGTCATCGCGTATGCCCGCGAGGGTGGAGTCTGGCAACCAGTCATGCGTCGCGCCGAACGCGTCAACGCGATGGCGGTCATCGGCCCCGACCTCTTGGCTGTGCTACCGACCGCAGGCCACTGGCTGGAGCTGTGGTCAACAAGCGCATCGCTGAAGACCCTGGCAATGGGCTACATACCCGTCAGCGCGACCTGCATCTCGACGGCAGGTCACGCGATCCTGCTAGGCACGCAGGACGGGAGGCACGTTCTTATGACCGCACATCATCATAACGGAGCGAGCAAATGACGCAAAGACTGTTCAAACGGGCTGCAGGCGACAAGGCCGCGGCAATGGAACGTGCCTATTTCGACGCGGATCGCGGCTGTATTGAACTGGCGCTGGAGCGTATGGCGGATATCCGCGTCGAATTTCCGCGTGATGCCGTGCTCGAGTACGCCGAGGGCTGTCTGCGGAAAGACTCGCTTGGTCAGGGCCGGCGGGCCTTGCAGCAATTCCGCCTGGCTCAGGAATATGAGCCGACCCATCTGTTCTCGGCCTTCAATGCTGCCAAGTATGCCAGCTCTGAGGAGGAATACCGCGCACGCTCCGCCCACGCCCGGCATCTTGCGCCCGCCGACCCGGACCTTCGGTTGTTCGATGAAATCGACGGCGAGTTGGCGGCAGGGCGAACCTACGGAGAGTTACTAAGCAACTTCGTTGCCCTGGCCCAGCAGCATGCCAAGTATGGGGATTGTGCCGCGGCGTCAGAGTTGGCCATTGGTACCGGAGACTGGAGCCGGCCCCAAGAACTGGATCTGCGCCGCGCTCGCTGTTGGGCGCTGCGCGAGTTGGACCGGACCGAGGAATCCGCTCGGCAGGTTCGCCGCGAGGATTACCCCCCTCGTGAGCGGCTGGCCCTTGCCGAAGCGCTGGCAGAACTGGAACTGGTGCTGGACCTGGACCCATGCGACCCCAAGATGCTCAACTTCAAGAGCGCTTGGCTGGTGCTGATGAGACAGTACGAGGGCGCGATTGCCGCGGCCGACGCGGCGCTGGCCGTTCAACCCACCGGCTATCTCAAGCCGCTGACTAACAAATCTTTGGCGCTGGCTCGAATGGGGCGCCACGATGAGGCGGGTGTCGTGGCCGCTTCGGCAATCGAAATGGCCAAGGGCCTGGGCGCGGAGTTCGACGACGATGTGACCAAGGCGCGCGGGTTGCTTGAGTCCTTGCGAGTCAATGGCGACGCGCTCTCGGATCACGAGCAGCTCGCGATGTACGCCAAGAACTGCATGCAGACCGCAAAGCTCACGGCCGAGGAGGCAGAGAACCGCTGGGGAGCGAAGAAACGCGGCTTTCGCCTGGCCAAAGGCATTCAGAAACGTTGTGCGCGTTACGGTCAGCGCTGGCATCCCGACTACATTTCGCAGACGGCCGAGATCTTTCACGACTTTTGCCCGGAATGGGTCTTGGTGGCGCTGTTCGAACTGGGAAACACGAATCAAGCCGCCTTCGAGCATTTCCTGCACGCGGCGCTCTTCGTCGCCGCGCAGGCCGAGGGGGTAATGGCGCGCGATGCGTGTCAATTCAATGTGCTGATCATGTTTGGTGCGCTGGAACCCCAGTTGGTTCGGAGCTCGTATCGCGAAGCGGTCCTTGCCCCCGCGGCCGTTGACGCGCGGTTCGCACCGCTTGCCGGGAGGATGCGCGCCGCCCTGGATCGCCTTCACCCGGAGCTGCCCCGCTTGGTCGCCGACCAATCACCCATCGACGCGTCGGATCGGCAGCGGGCGCTGACAAAGACCTTATCCCGATTCGCTGGTGATATGACCATTGGGTCTCCGACCGCTGGCCGTCGCGGTTGTGCCCTGGCCCTTGTTGGCCTACCTTTTCTGGCGATCCGGCGGTGGCTGCCCTAATCCGGGATCGCCGCGTCAGAGCGATCGGGCCTGTGTGCTCGCTGACGGCGTCAGCACCTTGGCGGAGCGTCGGCGGAGGAGCGGGGGAGGGATGCGCGCAATCGAATGCGTGGTTTCGCTTGGTTACGCGGCTCCAACTTCTTCACCCGCTGGGAAAAACTGGTGGGCCTGCCGAATCTGCTCCGTCCAAGGTTCGGCTACCCCGGCCTGGGTGGCGAACGCCGGCCAGCGCCGGACGGCCTCTTGCACCTCGGCGAGGATGGCGGCGGCCCGGCCACGCTTCATGAGGGCCACCTTGGCGCAGGCGTTGAAGTCGTCCAGGGTGAAGCCATCGCGCTTGCCGTTGAGGGTCATCTGGTGGGTGGCCGTCCAGGCCCCCGCGGGGTTGTAACTGTAGGTCATGTCGAAGGCCGGGGCCAGGGACCACTGGCCCTGCCGGTCCATCAGGAATGCGATGTTCTTGACATGGTCGTCCTGGTTGCGGGCGACGATGTTGAAGGCCAGGCGCCGGAATTGCTCCTCCACCGCCGCGGCGGGCAGCCCGAGCCGGCGGATGGCGAGCAGGGCCTGCTCGTAGGCATAGGCCCCGGGTTGGTTGAAATCGAAATGGGCCAGGGCACCCAGGGACTGCATGTGCAGCCGGCCCCCGTCTGCCAGCCGATCGAAGCGCCGGGTCATGAAGTGGCGGCGTCCCCCTTCCTCCAGCAACCGGCACTCACTCATGGTGATGCCCGCCGCCCGCGCCATCAGGTAATAGGCGTATTCGACGGCCCCATAGCCCTGGGGGTCCTCCATCTCCTTGTCCCGATTGCCCGTGACGCCGTCGAACTTCAGCAACCAGTATTCGAAGCCAGTGCCGGCGGCGACCTGACCGGACCGCACCTCGTTGGTCTGCGGGTTCCAGGCGATCACCGCTTTGGCGCGGGCGCCGCCCGCCGAGGTCCCCACGCGCAGGATCGCCTGCAAGGCCCGCTGCCGCGCCGGTCCCTGGAAACTGCCGAGCAGCCCGGCCCGCCGGCTCAGTACCTCCGAGGCGAGCCGCACCAGGGCCTCGATCTCGATGCGCGCCGCCTTACGCGGGCGGGGACCCAGCACCGGGGCGAACTCCAGCGCACCCATGCCGCGGGTGCCCGTGTAGCAGAGCCGCTCGACGGCGCTGAAGCCATCCGGGGTGCGCCCCTGGGTGGCCAACCAGGCATCGATCAGCAGGTTGCCGAAGCGGTCGGGCAGCGCATCGGCCAGCATTCCCGGCAGTCCGTGAAAGGTCCGCAGGGGCAGCTCGGGAAAGACATAGACCCGGTCGCTCAACGGCATAGTCAGAGGTGAGACCTCGATGCCGCTGCGGGCAAAGGCCGGGTCGTACTGAAAGGCAGCATGGTCGCGCCCCGCCTCCAGCGACACGGCTCCGATGGTCCGCCCCCATAGCAGCACCCGTGCGATCACTCGGGTTCACCCCAGGTCCAGGTCCCGGGCCCATCGGCCGCGCCCCGCGTACCCGCGGCCTGTTTGCCCGAGGCCCGTTGGCGCTGTCGCCCCCGAAGCTTCATCTGCGCCAGCGGACTGGGTACCGGCTCCGGGACCAGCAGGTCCAACCGCTCGGTCAGGCCCAAGGCCCGGCACACCCGCACGAAGCTGGACAACTGGATCGCCACCTCGCCGGATTCGAGCCGCTCCAGGGTGCGCTTGGAGACCCCCGCCTGCTCCGCCAGGGCGGCCTGAGTCAGGTTGCGCCCCAACCGCGTCGCCGCCAGGCGGGCGCCCAGTTCCCGCAGGATGGCCGTGTCCGTCAACTGTGCTGTGATGTTCATTAGGCGACTGTTATGGCGACTTAGTGTCAATAACGCAAGTTATTCGGCGGATATGACGAGTTTACTCTATATTTCCGAAGGCGGTGCAGCGAGTTGCTGCGAAACCTAGCATTCTTGGCAGCTTAGACCCAGCACGCTCCGAACGTCGGCCGCCGGCGCGCCAGCATCCCGGTTCCGCCGCCTCCCCCGACCTTAGCGTGGTGTTCTCGCAACACCCGCAGGGAAAAATGCCCCGACGCCTCCGATCGAAAGGACCTTCACCACGCTCCACAACGCACGGGCGACCTCGGCGATGAAGCAGCCCTCCGAATGGTGACCCCGACACCCGAGTGCGCAGGTGGTTTGCTGTTACCCCTCGATGATATCCATCGCGAACGGGTTGTCTGGCCGGATCGGCTCGACCGCGACGCCATAGGCATCCCGGAAGGCCCGGCCCGCGACCCGGCGCGGAGACCATTTGACCTCGAAGGCCCGCAGGCCGCTCGCCTGGTTGACGACCAGGTCAACCTCCGACTGCGCTCGGGTGCGCCAGAAGAACAGTTCCGCCGGTGAGCCGAGCAGGGCGTTGTGTTTGGCCACCTCGGCGATGAACCAACTCTCCCACAGGTTGCCGATGTCCGGTCGGAATTCGTCGGTCGAGTAGGCGTTGAGGAGGGCATTGCGGATGCCGGTATCCCAGAAAAACACCTTCTGGCTCTTGGCGATCTCCTTGCGGGGATTGGTGCTGAACGACGGCAGCCGGAAGATGACGAAGGTCTGCTCCAGCAGGTCCAGGTAGCGGTCCACGGTCGGCCGGGCCATCTGTAACTGGGTCGCCAGCTCATTCACAGACACCTCCGAGCCGGCTTGATGGGCCAGCAACAGCAGCAGCCGTTTGATCAGGTCCGGCGTCTTGACCAGGCCGGTCTGGAGCACATCCTTCCACAGGTAGTCGGCGCTCAGCTCGCGCAGCAGGGCAGCGGGGCGGTCGCTGGTCACCACCTCGGGATAGCTGCCGAAGGCCAGCCGCTGCATCAGACAGGCGCGCACCTGTGGCGCGAAGTGCCGGTGCAGGTGGTCGGGCGCGGCGTCGGGGCTGTACCAGACCTGGGCGCCCAGTGTCTCCGGAAACAACAGCGGCGGGAGCACCAGCTTGCGATTGCGGCCGGTCAGGCTCTCCGCCGCCTGATCGAGCAGGTTCAGCGAGGAGGAGCCGAGCACGAGGAACTTGGCGGGGAGGTGCGCGTCGTGCCAACCCTTGATGATCCGGGACGCCTCCGGCAACCGTTGCGCCTCGTCGATCACCAGCACCGGGGGGCTGCCGAACATGCGCAGGGCGTCGCCCGGCGCCAAGGACGCGGCGGCCAGGAAGCGCGCCTTGTCCACCTCGACATCGAAGTTGAGGAAGGCCGCCCCCTGTCCCGCGAGGGCCTGCTCCACCAAGGTCGTCTTGCCGACCTGACGCGCGCCGAGGTGGATGCCGACCTTATCGCCTGCAAGGATTTCGGCCAGCCGGTGTTCTGCGTGTCTTTTGAGATACATGACGTGCAGTATAACCGGTCATTCTGCATACTGAGAGGCGCAAGATCGCCGGTTTCGTTGACCGACACGGCTTGTGAGAAGCCAGGTTGTCCCGAGTAGGATTCGCACGCTTGGTGCCGGACAGGTTGCCGGCAGGCGGGCAACTCACGAGGACCCATGGAGCTGGCTCGGTTGCCGAACCCGATCGTCTCGCTGATGCCTCGGCTTCGGTCGACGACCGGTAGGGGCAACCCGTTCGAGTGGTAAGGCTATTGGGGTAAGGAGCGAACTTCAACTGCGGGACCGGTCCATTCGCGAATTGTTGGGGTTCGCGAGCTCACCCCAACCCACGGCCCTGGCGACAGTTGGCGCAGATCCAGTACCAATACTTCACCCATTGAAGTGCGTGTCACCACGGTGCCTGAAAAAGCCGCCAGCGCCCTCAATGGTGCAGCCGCAGCGAACAATGCCAGGCATCCTCCGTTCTCCAGATCCCACACCCGAAGCGTTCCATCCACACTGCCCGAAATGGCGTACCGCCCATCCGGCACTACCCTTACGCTATTGATCCCACCGCGGTGCCCTTCCAGGATACGCACACATTGGCCGCTATCTAGATCCCATACCCTAAGCGTTTTGTCCGAGCTGCCCGAGATAGCGCACCGACCGTCCCCCATCACGCTCAGGCTCCAGACCCCATAGCTGTGCCCCTCCAAGACACGCAGACATTGGCCGCTCGCCAAATCCCATACCCGCAGCGTCTTGTCCCTACTGCCCGACACGGCGCGCTGGCCGTCCGGCGTTACCCTAACGCTAAAGATGTCGTCGTTATGCCCCTCCAGGGTCTGCAGGCATTGGCCGCTCTCCAAATCCCATACCCGCAGCGTTTTGTCCCTACTCCCCGACACGGCTCGCTGGCCGCCGGGCATCACGCTCACTGCGAAGACCACCTCGCTGTGTCCTTCCATGGTCCGCAGGCATTGGCCACTGTCCAGGTCCCAGACCCGCAGCGTTCGGTCCCAACTGCCCGACACGGCACGCTGGCCATCCGGTGTTACGCTAATACTAAAGATGTCGTCGTGATGCCCCTCAAGGGTTTGCAGGCATTGGCCGCTCTCCAGATCCCATACTCGGAGCCTATCGTCAGAGCTGCCACACACGGCGCGCCGGCCGTCTGGCGTCACGATTCCGCAAGCTCCGCCGCCGTGCCATTCCGAAGTGCGCAGGCGTTGCCCGCTCTCCAGATCCCACACGCGCAGCGTCTTGTCCCTACTGCCCGACGCAGCGCGCCGGCCATCGGGCGTCACGCTCACGCTCGATACTTCATTACTATGTCCTGTTAAGATGCGCAGGCATCTGCCACTGTCCAAGTCCCACACCCGGAGCGTCTTATCCACACTGCCCGACAGGGCGCGCCGACCATCGGACGTCACGCTCACGCTCCGGACTTCGAGACTATGTCCTGTTAATACGCGCAGGCATTGCCCGTTCTCTATGTCCCACACGCGCAGCATATTGTCGCCATGGCCAGAAACCGCCCGCTGCCCATCTGGCGTCACGTCCACGCTCATAATCCAGCCGCCATGTCGCTCCAAGATGCGCAGGCATTGCCCGCTCTCCAGATCCCACACGCGCAGCGTATTGTCAAGATGGCCCGCAACCGCCCTCTGGCCATCGGGCGTCACGCTCACGCACCGGACTTCAGGATACTCTCCTGTTAAGTCTCGCAGGCATTGCCCGCTCTCTAGATCCCATACGCTCGTGTTTCTGTATGGGTTGCCTAAAACCGCGCGCCTGCCGTCCGGCGTCACGCTCACACTTCCCATCCGCCTGCCCGGAGTAAGCGGCGGATCCCATTTCCCACGCTTCAGGTCCCACACGCCCAGGCAGTCGTCGACTGCTTTCTGCCCGTCCGGCGTCACGCATATACTCGCAATCCTATCCCCGTCCCGATAGCTATGCCTTTCCAGTGTGCGTAGGCATTGGCCAGAGTCCAGATCCCACACCCGAATGTCTGAACCGCCCGAAACTGCGTGCCGGCCGTCTGGCATCATGCTCACGCTCGCGGACCACTTCTTGAGCCAATCGTCGTCAGGTTTTTTCAGCGTGCGCAACAGCGCAGGCTTTAAATTTGCCCGCGCATCAGGTGGCCATCGTCGCAATAGATGCGGGACGGTTAACCCGGCCAGCAACGGGACTGCCGCGCCGTGCACGACACCCTCGGGCTCAGCATTGAATGCGTGCTGTAGCACGAACCCTGGTAGCCGCCCGTGTTCGAACAGCGGATAGCATTGCCCGCCGACGAAGCCCGCAAACGCCTCCAGCCGGTCGCGCCGGGTGGGCGAGTTGATGATTCGGTCGCACTCCGCCTGAATCCGCTCCTCGCTCCACATCTCACAAGTCGGCACCGGTTCCGGTAAGAGTGGTTCCGGCTCGGTGACCGCATCTCCTCGTGCCAGCCGGTCTCGGCGCTCGCTCCACTGCCGTGAATACTCAATGATCTCCGCCGTCCAGCGCCTCACGCGCTCCTCGCGGGCGCGTTCCGCGCGCAGGTCTTCCTGCGCCTCCGGCAGATTCTCCCGCGCCAGCCGGTAGTCGGCGATCAGCTCGAAGACCTGGCCGACCCGGCAGCGCGCCTCGACGAAGCGCAGGTCGCAAAGCAGTTCGACTGCCGCGTCCCAGTTACCGGCCGCCCCAGCGAGATGCTGGCAGAGGTTCTGAAAGAAATAGCCGTCCTCCGGGCCGGTATGCCAGCCGTCCGGGCATTGCCGGCGGTAGGCGTCGAGGAGTATCTGGTGAACGGCCCGCGGCTTCCCAGCAATCCGCACGGCATAGTCATGAAGCAGATCGTGAAGCCGGAAACGCCGGTGGACCTGGCCATCGGCCGCGGTCTCCTGATCGAGCTGGACCAGGGACCGCTCGGCGAGCTCGATCAGCAGGTCTTCGGTGTCCAGGTCGTCCAGGTCGCCAGTGTGGGACCAGAGGGTGGCAGCCGCCCCTGCGGGCACGGTCTGGTCGGTGGCGAAGACGGCCAGCTCGGCGAAGCGGCGCTGCTCGTCGTCCGAGAGCACCTCGACGCTGGCCTGCATGGCGCGCCAGAGGCTTCGGTGCTGTTCGTTGATGGATTCCCGGTCGGCGATCTTTTCCAGGTCCGCCCGGCGCAGGCGCTCCAGCACGGAGTGGAAATCGCCGCCGCGTTTGCCGGCCATGCCGCCGCACAGGGCGAGTGCCAGGGGCAGGTTGCCGCATTCGTGCGCCACCTCGTGCGCCTCCGCGGGCAGGTCCGCGGGGACCACTCCGATGGCATCGGCCAGCAGTTGCTGGGCCTCTGCATCAGTGAAGAGCGAGACGGGAACCAACTCGCCGTGCAGCGTGTCGAGGATGCCCTTATCGCGGGTGGTGACGAGCAGCCGGCCGCGTGGGCCAAGCAGGTCGAAGGTGCGGGCATCGGCCGCCCGCCAGACGTCATCGAGCACCAGCAGCACGGCCTTGGGGGCGAGCAGGTCGCGCAGGACGGCCTGGCCCTGGGCCAATGAGGCAAAGGTGGCGTCACCCCCCAGGTGGTGGGCGAGGTCGCGCTGGTGGGCGAGCAGGTCGTCGTCCGTGAGGCCCTGCCCGCAACTGATCCAGGCGATGCCGTCCGGATAGGCCTGGCGGATCTGCCGGTGGCGGGCCAGAGCCGCGGCGAGCACGGACTTGCCGATGCCGCCCATGCCCTGCATCCCGACCCGGGCGTCGGCGCCGGTGATGACCTGGGCCTTCTGCAGGTCGATCAGCAGGGCGTCGCGTACCCGGTCCATCAGCTCCGGACGGCCGAGGAAGTTGGGCGGCAGGCTGGGCACGGCGAACAGGGCGCCGAGCGGGGGGTTGGGCTGGCGTAGGTCGGCGACGAGTTTGGCCAGGGCGCGCGGGTAGTGGGCGTTCTCCCGGAAGTCCTCGCAGTGGAGCAGGCGCAGCTCGCCGGGGACGTTGGCGGTTCCTCCCAGGCGGACGATGGGGGTGACGACCACGTGGTCGCACTCCAAGGCGAACTGCCATTCCTCGCGGACGTTGGGGGACAGGGCGGCCTTGGGTCCGCCCACATAGACCAGGCGGTCCACCTCGGTGCGGATGGCGTCCTTGATCTCCTGGTGGAAGCTCAGGCCCCGCGACATCAGGGATTCGCGGTCGAACCAGACCGTAAAGCCGGCCTGGGCGAGGTCGGCATGGAGGCGCCGGACGAAGGGCTCGTCGTCGCCGCGCGCGTAGGAGAGAAAGATGCGGGTCGGGGCCGGCCGGGTGGGGAGACCGCTCATGATGTGCGTCTTCAGTAGAGATAGATGGTCTGCAGGATGGCCTGCACCGCCCGTCGCGCCCGGAACGGCCCCTCGGTGGAGAGCAGTTGGGCCAGTTTTTCGGGCGTGATCCGGTCACGCGCGTCACCAAACTCGATGTTGCGTAGCCGATCGATGGACGGCTCACGAAACAAGAGGTAGCCCAGGATCTGGATGACACACATGACATAGTTGTCGGCGAAAAACAGCGCCTGGGTCTTGGTGAGATACTCGGAGTCGATGTCGTCTCCCGAGTGGCGGACCCAACCGGTCTGTCCCTGGCCGGCGAGGTCCGCCGTGACTCGGGTCAGGGCCTCCTCGGCGATGCGTTGGAAAAAACCCAGCGCATAGTCCATCCGACCGATCCACGCGAGCCGGCTGGCGAACTCGCCGAAATCCTCGACGGCCTGGATCGCCCGCACGATGGCGGCGGCCCAGTGTTCCTCGGAGAGGGTCTCCAGCACGCTGGCCATCGCCTGCATCTGCGGTGTGCCGGGGTCTGCGCCACGCCGGCTCAAGGGGCCCGCGAGACTGTTGGTCACCAGGCGCCGCAGCCGTTCGATCACATGACGTTTAGAGATGTCGTGGGCCCGGGATTGCAGCGGGGCGAGGTCGTCGAAGTGCTTCTTCTGGCAGTGCTCGGCGAGCAGTTGGAAGCTGATCTTCAGGTCATGGACGAGGGAGTCCCCTTTGGGGCCCTCCAGGAAGGTGTGAATCCTTGCACTGGCCGCCTGGCTATCACACAGATCATCCTGAAGCTCAAACTTATGCTCCAGAGAAACCATGATATCGGCGGCATTGAGCAGCCATAGGTCGAACAGGTAACGGCGGCTCCATTCGAGCTGATTGGCCTTATTGGTGTCGTGCTTCAGGCTGTAGCGTTTGATGCGGTCGATCATGCTCACCAGCGGGAGATAACCGTCCTCGCCGGTGCTGAGGGTGCCGTAGTGGTCATGGAACAAGACGAGGTCAGACACATAAAACAGGTCATCGCGCTCGAACTCGTAGTGCAGGCCATACTGGCGCACGATTTGGTGCAGGCGGTAGCGTGCGGACGTCGTGTGGTAGGCGAGGACGACCGCGCCTTCCATCGCATGTCGGGGGTCGACGACCGTTTTGCCGATGTCGTGATAAAACGCTGCCAACATGAGCTTGAAGGAACGCATATCCGGTTCCTTGCTGTACACGACCGAGGCGTACTCGGGGGCGCGACCCTGGAAGAGCTTGCGCAGGTTGTCCGCCACCTTGAAATACATGACCAGCCGCGCCAGGGCGGCGACCACGTTTACGAAATGGTTGTAGTTACCAACGTTGCGCGAGTAATTGCCGCCGGTTATCTCCCGGCCGAGTCGGAACAGGTCATTCGCCGCGGCTTGCGGGTCAGCGTATGGCTGCTCCCATTTGCGCTGGAGGAACAAACGGTAGTAGCGGTCGAGGAAGGGCAAGGGGACCGCTTGGCGCCTTCCGGTCTCATCGATTGCCAGGTAGTGGGGCTCGGCTGCCACGGTCTCGGCGATCGTTTTCAGCGCCGCCGCGGTCTTCTCAAGGATTTTGTCCTCGCTCGCGCCGTCCAGGTCGCTGGGCAGTCGGTCGCGAAGTGCCATAAAGCGCTCTTCAGGCCAGAAGGCCTGCTGCACCTGTTGGATGCACTCGGCGAACCGGTCGGGATCGATGATGCGGTACAGCATAGTGACTCCTCTCCAGGGGGTGAAACCGACTGCTCTTGAACAAGTCCACGAACCCAAACCCTACAACAAGTCTGGCGTTTCCGCTATCCTCACTCTTGCCTGTCCTCACCGCTGTCGCTGCCAGGTCATCATGACTCCAGTTATCGATCAATCGACGACCGACGCTGACCCGCCAACGCGGAAGTCGCCACCTCGCGCGCCTTTGACGCTTCGTATCGGCTGCGTCGGTCATCGACCGAATCGGCTCGATCAGGCGGACCTCCCGCTCCTTGCCCAGCGCCTGCACGAGGTACTGGACTTGGTGTGCGCCTCGGTCGGGGCCTTTCAGCGAACACATCCCGCGCTCTATTCAGAAGCGGCGGCGACTTTACGTGCGGTGACGTCATTGGCGGAGGGCACGGATCGCCTCTTTGCGGAGCAGGCGCTGCGGCTCGGTTACTCCCTTTGCTGCCCGCTGCCCTATCACCAGGCGGAGTTCGAACGCGATTTTCAGCCTCCCCAACCCCAGCAAACCGGATCGGTGGAGGAATTCACGGGCCTCTTGGACCGTGCCCGCCCCCAATTGGTGCGCTTTGATTTGGACGGCGATCGGTCGAAGGCGACGGGGGTTTATGCGGCTGCTGCATCAGTCTTGCTCAATCAGTCCGATCTCCTGGTTGCGGTATGGGACGGCGGCCCCTCAAAGGGCTCCGGGGGCACCGTGGCCACGCTCAGACGCGCACTCCAAGTCAGTATGCCGGTCGTCTGGGTCGATGCCCGCGCTCCCCACGCCTGGTGCCTGTTGCGGGAACCATCGGACCTTGCCGCCGCCGGCAAGGACAACGGCGGTACCGTCCACGGTGAGACCAATCGGGACGACTTGGGCGCGGTGGTCCGGGAGATTCTCGATCTCCCATCGCCAGATCCCAACGCGGTGGACGGGGGACAAGACCTGGTCGTTGCCCACTGCGAGCGCTACTTCAAAGAGCGACGGCCGCGCTGGAATTTCGCAGTTGCCTGGCGTGTTTTTCGCCAACTGCATGGAACGGGACGACTCCGGCTGCCGCCCTTGCGCGTGCAGGCGTTCGAGCAGGCCGCTGCTACGGACTGGCCTGTCACTCCGGATGTCGCCGGCTGGGTGAATGCGCAGTTGGCCCCCCACTATGCGTGGGCCGGAAAACTGGCAGGGCTCTATGCCGATGCCTACCGCAGCACTTTTCTGCTCGGCTACACCTTGTCCGCGGTCGCGGTCCTCCTCGCGCTGCTGCCGATGACGATCGGCGCCTACCTGCCAATCCATGGGTTTGAGACCCTCTGCGTCGTCGCCGAATTAGTGGTCATCCTGACAATCCTTTTGACGGTCTACTGGGCCCGGCGTCGGCAGTGGCATCGCCGCTGGCTGGATTATCGCCTGCTCGCCGAGATGATCCGGCAATTGCGGTTCCTGATCCCGCTGGGTGCCCCATGGCTCTTCCCCCGGGCGCCCGCCCATTGGGAGAGTTACGGTGACGTGAGCCGGCGCTGGATGGCCTGGCACCTGCGGGCGCTAATCAGGGCCAGCGGGTTACCGAACGCCACGGTCGATCAGGAGTATCTGCGCCGTTGCCTTGGGTACCTGAAGCAGGTCATGGAGGGACAATTGAAATTCCACCAACAGAACTGCGAACAGTCCGAGCGCCTCGAACACGACCTGCACAAAACGTCGTTTGGTCTGATCGCGGCGACGCTGGTGTGCATCGTCGCACATCTACTGCCCGTCCTGCATGGGGCTGCGCCAGTATTGGTCTTCTGCTGCGCAGTCTTTCCCGCCTTCGGCGCGGCCCTGGCCGGGATCAACAACCACGCGGAGTTTGCGCGCGTCGCCAAACGTTCCCGCGCCATGGCCAGCCAGATCAAGAAGGCACTCGCGGCGATCGGGCAACTCGAGCAGACCGCCTCCATCTCCCTGGCCGAGGTGTCCGCCCTCGCTCAAGGCGCCGCGCGGCTTATGGTCGAGGAGGTCCTGGACTGGCAGGTGATCTTTACTGATCGGCCGACGCCGTTGCCGGGGTGAGGGGGGCCGCTGAGTATCAAACCATGATTCTGGCTCAGTCGGTTAGGGCGAGGAACGAATCCCAACACCAAGGCGGCTTGCTGGCATCGCCCTCCTAATACTAACCATCCCCCGGATTTTCTGCGGGATGGTTACTGGCAACTCAAGAAATCCTTGATTTCGTCTGTTAGTTGCATACCGACATCATTGGCGAACATGCGGGCCATCTCGGCGACCTCTCTGGCCCCCGCGACATTGTCTATGCCGCGCAGAAGCTTTGCCTTTCCAAAAAGGCTTACCGCCATCCCCGGTTTACTCGCAAGCTGTTCGCAAAGATCTTCCAACCGTCGGTACGCTGCCAGGGCAGTATCCACCTTTCCGCTCCTTTCCCGCTTTATTGCTCTAGCATGCCACTTCGCAACCTCTGCCCAACGCCGACGTTGTTTTCCCCAGTGAATCGTCGCTGGATTATCCGCTCCGAGCGATTGCTCGGCAGTGGTGTAGGCGCTATCAAAGAGGCGGGATGTTTCGGAAAATTCACCGCGGTAACTGTACGCAACCCCCAAGTTCGCCAAACAATTCGCTACGGCATAATGTATTGTTCCAAACTTCCTCTTGTTCCACTGCAAGCACACATTCAGCTCCTCAATTCCCGCATCGATTTGCCTCGTGTGAACTAGAGCGATCGCAAGTCCTTCTCTGAGAACCCAGGTATCGGCATGATTGGCACCATACTCTTTCTCGAAAACCGGACGAGCGCCGAGGAATAGCGCCAAAGCCTCTCGCCACTTGCCTTGATCGGCAAACATTGCGGCTCGGTTGTTCCTGCGTATTGCCAATCGAATATCTCCAGGAGCGTAAAGCTTTTCTGCCAGCGAATAGGCGCTTTCAAATAGACGCGCAGCAGAGGACTTGAATCCCGTCACGAACAAAAAGTGTCCGACCTCGTTCACCCCAAGCTCATATTGCTCCGAATCCCCAAGTTGGCGATGCCATCTACTGAGCGCACTATCGTAAATCTTGGTAATGTCACGAGCCTCACCGGGAAACGACGAGAAGTACCGCCAGAATTGAAAGCGGTCTACGTTCGATAACGCAAGGAAAAAATCAAGATTCGTTAACGTCGATTCGAGTCGAGCCCATGACTCTGCCTGCTGCAATTGCCAAGGCCACTCGGAGATCTTACGCTCGGACATCTCCGTCCGTCCCTCGAAATAGTCTGCGAGTTTCAGATGCGAGGCGTTCCCGTCGAGCCCCGTGAGATAGCGTCGTTGTGCTTCCAGCAGCGGTTGGAGATGGTAAAACATTATCACTGTGGCCCCGTCCGCATACCGTTCTGCGAGATACGGCTCTATATCGGCCCGCAGCCGCGACCAAATCAGTACGGGGAGCGACTTGAGCTGCTGGTCTTTGGACTTGTCCCGCTCAGTCCGGGACCTGTGGATGAAATCGATCATCACCTCCTTATCGGCGGACAGCACGTCAAGCAGTTCGTCTTCAGTGAGCCCATGCCGACCGGCTGCCAGGTAACCCAGGGCGTGACTGACCAGCACCGCCCCGTGGTGCTGGGGCTGTTCCAGCCGGGCAAACAGGTCGCGGAGCAGGCCGGGGATGTCGGGCGCCAATGTGACGGATGGGGTAGCCTCCGCCTGCCACGATGGCCAGCGGCGGGCCTCCTCGAAGGCGAGCTTCAGGTACAGGGGCAGTCCGTTCGCGGCGAACCTGTCCAGCACCTCTTGCCGCTGAGACGGCTGCAAGGTGCGGCGCGCTTCCGTCAGCCAGGCGTTCAGCAGTCGTGCGCCGTCGTCGGCTGTCAGCGGCTCGATCGGTACCAGGTTTCCCAGCGGCACTTGACGGTGGGCGGCGTCGAAGACACTCGTGGGCGGACTCCAGGCACCGGACTCGGAACCCAGGGCCGCGGGCTCGGACGCCCGGTCGTCCAGTACCGAAACGACCAGTTTCACGTGCGGCGGCAAATCCCGCGGCAGCCAGTCGAGCCGGTGTGCACCATCGGCAGGGCCGAGTTGGTCTAGGGCATCAAGGAACAGCGCCAGCGGCCTGTGGGCCGTCGCCAGCGCCAGCCGTTTGGGGAAGTCCTGCTCCAGTTCCCGCACATCCATCGGTACGTCGGACGGATCGCCGCCGTATCGTAGGGTGATCTCCTTGCATAGACCTTCCAACAGCGCCCGCAGGTCCGATGAGGGCGGCGTCGCGCCGATGTACCGGACGACAACCTCAGGGCTCTGCCCACCGACTTCGGACCGCTGGCCCACTGCCTTGGCCATCAGCGCCGACTTGCCGACGCCGGACACACCATGCAGCACCAGGGGGTGACGGTCGTCCCCCTGCCGGTACGTGCGAATACGCGCGAGACTGTCCTCGCGCCCGACGAAGTGCCGGGCACGGTCTTGGCCGAACGCACTGTGCGCCAGTGCCTCTTGGTCGACGGGATCGGCCCGGTCCCGCCGCTTGATCTCTTGCCGAATCACCCTCAGCAGCCGCCGGTAAACGTCCACACACAGGCAGCGTATATGGTCGGTGCTCGGCCCGGTGCCGGTCCAGGTCGCCGAACAGGCCTGGATGTTGCCTGGCAGCCGGGCACGCATCTCGGCCTGGAGCCGGGCGAGCCGCCCGCGCGCTTCGGCATCCGGACGGCCTTGGGGGTCGAAATCGAGGTAGTCGCGGGCCGTTGCGTCCTGCGGCAAACCGTCGATGGTGCGGAAGAAGCCGAAGACATGGTCGAGGGCATCTTTGGCCTGCAAGGCGCCCTGGAGGATCTCCTGGTGCGTGGCAGCCGTCTCGTACTTGAGCCGACGCGGATCGGTGGCCGCCCAGCCGATACGGTCGATGGCCTCCCGGAGGCTGGCGCGCAATGCCCGTTCTTCAGCCCCCCAGACCGCGCGGTCCTGGAAACGACCCTCGCGGGGTTGGAGCCGGTAGTCGGCCGGGACGGCGTTGTCGTCGCGCCAGTACCATTGGCGGAGGTAGTGCTGCGCTTGCTCCGGCAGGAGGGTCAGCAGGTTGTCGAATTCGCCGGCGTCGATCTGCCAGGGGAGCGGGCACCAGCCGTAGCGTTGGCCGAGCAGGAAGATGAAGTTGGGCCGGGGCGAGGTGCGCTGGCAGCGGCGCAGTTCCTCCAGGCAGATGTTCATCGTCTGCTGGTCCAGCCCGGCCTCCTCGGGGACGCCCCAACGCAGGTCGATCGCCTGGAAGCGCGCACCGTTCTTCTGGCAGAAGTCGCGCAGCCGGGGAAAGACGTCCTGTTGCAGTGCATTCCGTTCGGCGACGAGGTCGCTGAACGTGGAGCTGACAAAGACCCGGAAGGTCAAATCGCGCGGCTGCATCTGATCTTCTCCAGGTTTGCCTCAGCCAGGCGATGGGCGGATACTGTCTGACACATTGGAAACTGCCACCGGCTGAAGCCTCGACCTCCAGTTGCTGACGAACTTTCGCTGGCGGCAACGATGATCAAGGTTATAAGCGGTACTTCTCATTGGAGTCGGGTCGTTGCGTCACGAGACCTTCGCTATCGGGCGCGCAAAGTCCTCTCTCCATGCGGTGCAGGCATTGCCTCTTGACGCGGTCCGTCTTCCCATCTGCTTATTCAGCCGGCACGATGGCAAACCCCTGCTCCCGAAGCAGATCGGGAATCTTGCGCACATAGTTGCGGTCCTTTTCCTTGGAGGAATTTTCTAATTTGGCCCATGCGATGAGATCCTGGTGTGTTTTCGCTTGGTCGTCCTTCCGTTCACCCAAGCGCCAGCCATCGAGAAACTTTCGGACGCACCAGCGGCCATGCTCGATCTCCGCCATGGTCTCGATTTGCTCGGTAGAGAATTTAGTCACTGGCGTCGCGCCGGGGGGAAGTTGATCCTGCTTGACGGCCCTCAGGTGAACAGCATTGAGTTGCTCGGTGATCAAGTCGACCCGCTCCAGGATGGATGCCTTAAGGTCTGGCCGAAGCAGGTCCCAGGGTTGGTTTTCCGGCGGGACGGTCTGAACGCGTTCGCGCATGCGATTGTCGACGTTACGCTCATGATCGAGCCGGGCCGCCTCCTCGCGCTGCGCCTCGGTCAACACCCCCGAGGAGAACCCCGCCACGAACAGCTTGACGGTCTGCGGGTCATAGGGCAACGCAATCAGATTCGGGTGGTCCATCCAGTCCGGATCATCCAGGATAGCGTCGGCGGCCCGTCCGCTGCCCTTCAGAACCCCCACTTTGGCACCCATCATCAGGGCCAGTCGATACTCGAAGCCGGCAAGCTTGCCACCGCTGATGCCGATGACACGCACGGTGGAGGGTAGGATGCCTTGGTTCAGGATATCTGCCCAGACCTGAACGGCGCCGAGTGGTGAGAAGCCCTGACCCGGATGGGTGTAGTATTCATAGCTCTTATGACGCTCGTGGTTGGTGGTAGGCATAGCCTCCGGAAGACAGGCTACCTTGAGGATGGGTCCGCGCGGTGATGCGGGCAGATCGCCGACCATTTTCCCGATCCCCGAGCACGTGCCGCCGCTGAAGATGACGCCGGCGAAGTCCTTGAAGACCTGTTTGAGCAAGGGCGCATAATCGCGCAGTCGCTGCGCGTCCTCCGGGGCGCAGCCGCCGGCCACGATGACGAGCTTGGCCTGCACCGCGTCGTGGAAAACTGGGCAGTGACTATTGGCGACTTGCGGACCGATCTCTGCGCGTACCGCATCGGCGAGCGTGCGCAGCTCCTGTGCCCGTGTCTTGGCCACCTCTAGCTCGGCGCATGCCGCGCCGGCCGCTTCGTTCTTGAGCTTGGTCAGGGCCTCTTCCGCGGCGCGTACCTCCGCTAAGGCGTCCTCGGCCAGGCGATACCGCTTGCCGATCCTGGCGATGAGCAGGAAGCGTTCGAGCAAGGACCACTCCGTCGCACCGGTCTTGCGCAACGCGCGACAAAGTCGGCGAGCGCGCTTCAGCGACGCGTCGATCGAGGTTTCAGAATGACTCAGCTCAATGGCCTTGGCGTAGGCTTCGATGCCTTCATAGGGCTCGCCCAGCAGCAGGGAAAAACAGCCGATGTCGAAATAGGCCCATGGCAGGTAGATGCCCAGCGTCGCCCGCTCCCGACAGCGCTGGATGACGTTGCGCAGGGTCGGGCGCATGGGTGCGACGAAATCGAGGTTCCGCTCCTCCTCGGCGGTCAGTTGCAGATAGCCGCGCACTGCCCGCGGCTCCAGTGGATTGACCTCGAAGGCTTTGCGATACAGGCGCAATGCCTCCGCTAAGTTGTCGTCCTCGTCATAGGTCTCGGCCTGGGCAATCAGGGCGTCCGCACTGCTTAGATTGAGCCCAGCGGCCCAATTCAGGTATCGGCGTGCCCCGGCTCTATTGTTCTCGACGCCTAGGCGCCAAAGGGCCCAGCCGCAATCGAGCAGGAGGCTTGCAGCCTGCGGATCGTGGAATTCCTCCAGCGCTTCCCGCGCATGGCGGCGCTCGGTCGATGAATCCGCAGCGTGTTCCTTTGTGATCGCTGTATCGAGCGCTTCGCCGCGGGTGCTTGGGCCGTCGTTGGCGATCACGGGGACGCTCTCCCATTGGGCAACAAAGTCTTGCAGGATCTGGACAGTATCTGTCCAACGCTCCAGCAAGACCGAAATCCGCGCGGTCTTGAGCGCCAGTTTGAGATTGGTCGGGTCGAAGGCCCGCACCTCTTGGAGCTTCTCCAACTCTTCGTTCAGTTGGTCGCGGGGCAGATAGGCGCCGTAATACTCTCGATAGCCACCAACGGTGCGGATGGCGCGGGCGAAATTCTCGTCGGCGTCTTCAAGGATGGCGGCAATACGCATCAATTGCCGCTTGAGGTCGGTCGGAAGCTTGAATTCGCTCTTATAGACCCGGTCATGATACAGATTCGCCCAGGCGTGCTGCAACAGCGAGCGTACCTGGATCTCCGCGCGATAACGTGGCCCTGGCCCAAAGCGCTTGCCTTGGCACTCCGCTGGAGTGCGACGTGCCAACAGCCTGTCTTTGAGAGACCTTGCCGTCTGTCCGCTCCCCAGAACCGCCGCAATCTCTTCGTCGAGTTCTCCCGGCTTGAGCGCTACGGTAAAGTGTATTGATCGATAACCAAATTCGCCGACGCCAAGACGCCCGGCCGTGTCCTCGGTCGCACCGTCATCGACCTCAAAGTGCTTGCGAATGAAGGCGCAGATCGGACCAATGTCATTGGTGGACTCCGTGATGACCCGCGCGCCGCACAGATCATTCATCATGTTGATCGGATCGGGGTACTCCTGCTGCTTGCGGATGGACTTCTCGGCAAAGCTGGCCAGTGCCTTCGCCCGGACCTGGACGACAGCCTCGATTCCCAGATCACGGCTGGCGCGCTTGAGGACATGTTCGATAATCGCCGCAAGCGTTGAGTAATCGGACTGGATCGTTTTGTAGGCGGACACATCGGCCCGGTATTTGGCCGACAAGGGGGAGTGGCCTGGCATGACAATGACCTCCTCGGCAACAGGTGCCGACTGATGTGAAGATGGCCTAGGTTGGCTCAAACGCCGTCTTGCTTCCTGCGTCCTCGGGTGCCTACCGCTCAGGACTGCCAAAACCGCTCCAGTGCCTCGTCGTTGCGAAAGACGAGGGTATAGGTGGCTAGCTCCGTTGGGCTGATCCAGGCATATTCGCTCGACTCCCGGTTCAGTGCCAAAGTACCCGCCGTGCGGCACCGGAAATAGAGATTGATACAGTGCATCATCCCCGGCTCCGGCGGCAGGCTGTCCTGATAGAATAGGAATTCGGCCTCCAGACAGTCCAGGGCGGTCTCTTCTTTGAGTTCGGCGCGCACCGCCTGCTCGACCGTCGCGCCATAGTCCACCTTGCCGCCGGGCAGACACCACTGCCCCAAGGCATGACCGGTACTTTGGCGGCGCAGGATCAGCACCCGCCCCTGCGCATCGGTCACGATCAGACGCACTACGGGTACCGGGAAAGCGGTTTTCGATAAAGGGTTGGTCATCGCCGATCTTGCTGCCTCGATAGTCGGGCTGACTGATTGTGATCCTAACGCATGATCAAGGGCGGATATAGGCTGGGGTGGACCCGCGAACCCCAGGGGCTTGATCATTATCTCGACCAGCCGCTTGTGAGCCATTGCGTAGTCAGGGCTTCCAGCCCTGATTGTGTCAGGCCAGGATGGCCTGACGACGGAACCGGCGAGGCTACCCAGGCCGCAGTTAGATCAAGGCCGAACCCCAGGATTAGCCGTCGCGGCCGAGACCGCCGCTGGGGTTCGTTCCTCACCCCAGCCTACAACCCGATGGGAAATCCGACGGGACTCACCGTCCGGCCGGCGCATAGGCCCAACTCGCCAATCGGCCTTTGGCATCGTAGCCAAGTTTCAATCGCGACTCGCTGCCCACATCCACACTGGCCAGTCGATTCGCGGCGTCATACTGGTACTTCAGCGCCAAGGCATTGGGGGTGACGACTTGTTTCGGCAGACCCGCGAGGGGGCCGTCCGGGTAGTAGGCGACCGATAACTCGCCGCCATCGAACTGGCGGACCTTGGCGAGCTGGCCGTCGTTCCATTCGACACTGGCCGTTACACCGCTGTCATCCATGTCGACCCGCACCAATCGGCCCTCACCGTCGTAGTTATAACGCTGATTGCCCCAGGATGACTTCAACTCCGCAACGCGCCCGGCGGCATCCCGGGTGAGTTGGTAGCCGTATTGTCCGCCGTCGCGCTTGGTGCCGATCCCGACCAGGTCGCCGGCGGCGTCGTAGTCGATCGCAACCTCCAGGCCACGGTAGTCGGCGATCTTCCGGGGTCGGCCGGCGGGGTCCAATTCGGTGGCTTGCCACTGTTTGGGCTGGGGTAAGTTCTGTTCCTGCGGCGGGGTCTGGAGCAGGCGGGTGAGCAACCCGTCCTGGTCATAATTCGCCCGCACGGCGGAGCGCTCGTCGGCCGCCAAGCCCAGTCGACCGTCGGGGCGCCATTCCTGACGCAACAGGAGGCGATTGCCGTCGTTCAGCGAGGTCAGTCGCCCGGCGCTGTCATACTGGCCGATCAGCGGGGGCCTCCCGTCGAGCGCCAGAGTGCGCCGCGTCCCGTCTGCCGTCTCGGTGAGGCGGATGGTCGCGCCATCCGGCTGCTTCAGGTCCACGGACGCGCCTCCATCGACAGGGTAGCTCCAAGTCGCTTGGGTACCGTCCGCAAACCGGGCCTCGAGCGGGCGAAAGGCCGGATCGTAACGGACCGACTCTGCGGTCTCCTTGGCCCCGCCGGGCACCACCGCGAGGCTCTGCCCGGCCGTGTCCGTGGTGACGCGATAGTCGGTTCGGGTGCCGGCGGCATTGGTCTCGGCGAGCAACTGGCCGCGCGGGTTGTACTCGAAGGTGCGCACTGTGACCTCCGTTGGCGTCTGGACCTTGGGTGTACTCGGCGCTTGGTTGGTGACGGCAGCGACGCGCGATCCGGCGTAGCGGTAACCCGTGCGCCCTTCGTCACCCGTGACGCCGCTCAGTCGTCCATCGGCGTCGTACGCGTAGCGGACCGTCGCCTGGTCTCCCGCACGAGGTGTCTGGCCCGTTTGCCTCTGACTGGTGGCGGATTGCAGGCGACCGCTGGCCGGGTCGTACGCGAGCGCGATGGTCGCGGCGAGCTGCTTGCCTTGCAGCCCGAGGATCCTCTTGATCCGGCCATTGGCGTCGCGCTCATAGACGGTGCGGTAGCCGTTGCGCTCCGTCGCCACCAGGGCGCCGCCCTCGCCGAAATGCCATCGCTCGCCGTCCTTGCGGATCACCACCCGTGTGGGCACCGTCAGGAAATCCGGTCGCGCATCCCCCAGGCCGAAGAACTCGCCCGGCCGGTCGGGTACCAGCAGCCGGCTCCCATTCAACTCGGGCACCGGCGCGGCCCGGGCGAAGCGGGCATAGGTGCTGTTGAGCGGCGTCACCAACTCGTGTCCGAGAAGAAAGGTGACGGTTCCCTGGGCTGCGCGCTGTTCCGGAATTTTCACCTGGTCCAGCCGGGGCAGGTCGAGCGCCCAGCCCTGGCCCCAAGGGCCGCTCGGATCGAAAAAGGAGTTGAAGCGGCGCGCCAGACGGATCTCCTCACCGCCCCCGATCGGGATGCTCAGATCGGTCTCGTCGAGGATCGCCGGCGCCAGTGCTTGGGTATCGGCCCCGGGGAGGGCGACCGCTTGGTAACCGGTGCCCCGGCCGGCCAGCGCCTTCACCAGCAGAGGCTCCGCCACCGGCATCTGCTCCCGCACGGCCTGGGCGAGCGAGGCCGATCGGTCCAGTGTCGCCTGAGCCGCAACTCGCTCCGCCTTCGGCAGCTTTCCAACACCTGAGGCATTGGTAACGGCCTGCACATCCGCCGTCGGCGGCGACAGGCTCACGCCGCCAAAGATCTGCACCGTTCGGTTGTCCTTGCTGCGGGTCGTCGTGAGGGACGGTGTCGTGCCCTTGTAAGGCACCGGCTTGACTCCGTAGTCCCGCATCCAGAACGGCAGGGGCACGTCTTGGTCCCGCAGGTTCTCGGCGATCGCCGTGAGCAGGGCGATGCGGCGCAGTTCCGTGAAGATCGGTACCGGCGTGTCGATGCCGGACTCGGGCGGTGGCGTCAACCATTGCTCCGCGGCAATCCCGTCATAGTTCGCGGTAAACCACTGCGTGAAGGCCGCCGCTCCCTTGGAGGGTGCACGCTTGGGGTCGTCCACCAGCTCACCATTTTCCCATTTCATCGGCTGGGTGCGCACCCTGAGGGGCACGTCGAGGACCGTGAGCGTCTGGGGTGCTGCGGCAAACCGCCGGGCCGCCGCTGGGACGATCCAGAACCGCTCCCAGCTTCCCCCTTTGGCGGCGGCCCCGGCATGCCCACCGCCGAAGTAGGTGGTGTCGAGCACGCCAGCATAGCCCGGCACGGCACTGGTCACCTCCCGGCGGGTCTCGTTGTCCTCGCCGAGGTTATAGCCCTTCATCAATCGGTCGGCCTGGAACAGGATCCAGCCCACGTAGGTTCCCTCCGTCGCCTTGCTGTTGATGACGTTCATGTTCGGCCCATGGGGGTCTTTGCGGTCTGGGTCGATGGTCACGGTAGGTCCTTCGCCGTCCAGATAAACCGAGCGGAAGACGGTCACCACATCGTCCAGGCGAAGCGGCGGCAGCTTGATCTCCCCGCCGGTCTGCCCGACCAGGACCAGGTTGCCGTTGGCGTCTTGGGCGATGCCGTCGAGCAGGCCAATGCCTTCCAGGGATTGGCCGGAGCCGCCGAGGTAGACTCCGCCGACGGGGGAAGGAGAAAGTTCACTGGCACGGCGATCTGTTGATGACGATCCATCAGCCTGCGCAAACGCTTTCGATAGGATGGTTCGTTGGCCATTAAAATGATCAATTGCGCGATATACAGGCGTGGCGCCGTATGGTGTACCACCTGTTGTATGTACAACCGCACCATGCCAGGTTACGCTTGCAGGCTGCGGCGCCACAACCGGTGGCAGGGTGGGCGCATCACTATGCAGAGGATTCCCGAATAAGCCTGGGACAAATCGACGCGAGTCAGGGGTGAATGGTACCGGTTTGGCAGCTTGTCCAGATTTGACATCTCTAGGAATACCGAACTCGAATCTTATTGGATTTTGGCGCCATGGATCCAACTTATAAAGTCGTTCTGGGTCACTCTTGGACTGAACGACCACAAAGAAATGTTTGTAGAAGTCGTCAGAGGATAGGGCGTTTAGGTCACCAGCGCCAAGGACGTGCAATGATTTGTCGACGATGTTGCCTCGCTCGGCGTATGGTATGATATCCCATTCATGATACTTCTGTCCGTCCCTCGTTAACGTATCGTAGACAAGGTCCTGCCACTGCCAGCACATTAGATAGCCCGGAATATTCTTGTTCGGAAAATTATATCTGACCTCTTGGGCGACCAGATCGCGTATCCTAGACTCTATATCGGCTAACTCGGCTTCCGCCCGTTCCCGATCCGCCCCATTCCGATCAACGAAATTCACTGGATCTTCGCCGCTGTAGACGTAGATCGAAAAGTCCTTCTGCAAGCCGCCCGGAACTCGGCGCTGGGGATCGATCTGTGTGAAGCGTCCCAAATCCGGTCGATAGGCGCGCGCTAACGTCAAATAACTCTTCGCCTCTCCATCCCAAAACAGCCCGGCAAACCCTGGGCCAAAGTCCGCAGCCCCTCTAGAGTCAACGGGCATACCAAAGGGCTCATCGTCAGGCCGTTGCGTCACTTGACCCTGCGCATCGGACACCAGCCGCACCGATCCAAGATGGTCGTGCAGCAGGAACAGCGGCCGCCCGTCCTCAATCAGCATGAGGGGCTTTTCCCCCTCCCACACCACTAATGTCCGATGCCCATCCTGCCCCTGCATGACCAGCGGTTGCCAGTAGGACGACAGCGGATCCGGGATGAAAGTGGTTTCCGCGCCCCCAACCGCACGGGCGATCAGCCGCCCCTCGCCGTCATAACGGTACTTCACCTTCCCGTCACCGGCCTCCGCCAACTGGTTATCGGCGTTATAGCGATAACTCATCGCCTCGCCGCCCACCGTCACCGAGGTCAGATTCCCGGCGGGGTCATGGGCGGTCGGAATGCCGTTCAGGCCGGTAAGCCGACCGGCCCAGTCGTAGGTGGCGGTCTGGGGTGGCTGGCCGGTCGCTTCGGCCTTGAGGCGATTGCCGACCTGATCATAGGTGTAGGCGTAGGCCGGCCCACGCGAGTCGGTGGCCTGGATCAGTCGGCCCGAGGTGTCGTAGCCATAGGTCAGGACCACCTGTTCGGTGGGCGAGTCCTCCGCGATCTGCTCGATCAGTCCGTCGGGGCGATAGCGGTAGCTGTATTGAGCCAGCACCCGGTACTTGTTCCCCTTGGGGTCGGTGGATAAACCATGGGTGATCTCGCTCAGTTGCCCATTCGGCGCATAGGTGGTGAAGGTCTTGATCCCGTTCGGCAGGGTGCGGACCACGATGCCCTGCCCGGTCTCATAACGGTATTCGATCCGACCCGCCGGGGTTGTCATGGACGCCAGCCGCCCGAGAAAGTCATAGCCGTAGTCGAGGGTGAAGAAGGCGCCCACCTGCCGGCGTGTCACCCGGCCCTGGGTATCGTAGGTATAGGTGATGGCGGGTGCCCCCTGACGCTGCGCCTTGGCTCTCCCGGAACTGCCGGGGTTGTGATAAGTACTCCTACTAAATAATTTATAGCGATAGAGTGGATACAGTAATAGGATTTAATAATTAAAACCCTGTTCTTTATTAAATAAGTTTCTCAAGTATCAAACAGTCAATGATGTTTCGCGAAAATTATTAGATTTTGATTATCAGCTATGGTATTCTCTCGCTATAAAACAATCATAATAATATGCGAGCCAAAGCGAGCGATATGATATATCAATATGTTCTAGACAACCCGCTAACCTCTTCTGATCTAGATGAATTGAGAATGATCATGAAAGAGAATTGGCCACAGAAAGTACGAAATCGTTCGCATGCTGTCATACTCCTGTTTAAAGATCACCGGTCGTTCGAAGATGTCGCGAATATCTTCGGTGTCCATCTTACTACAATACATAATTGGGCCGGGCGATGGGCCATAGAAGGGATTAATGGTCTCTTTGATCTAGATGGGCGAGGAGCTAAACCAGTATTCACCGAAGCAGAAGAGTTGATTGTTATTGAATGCTTAGAAACGGACCCACGCTCGTTGAGAAGGCTTGATGCAATGGTAATGGAGCGGACTGGGAAGACAGCCGGCATATCAACTTATACGCGGATTATAAAAAGGCATGGTAAGTCATGGAAAAGACAACGAAAAACGCCAAGAGGCAAACCGACAGAAGAGCAATATAGCCAAGGCTTAGAGGACCTTGCGGAACTCAAGAAACTTGCGCAGGATGGTGAATTCGAGCTCGTATACTTCGATGCGTCGGGATTCAGTTTGCAGCCCTGCATCCCTTATGCGTGGCAGGACATCGGCAGAGCGGGGACGCTTCGCATTCCGGCTTCGCATTCTCCGCGAATTAATATTCTAGCATTCCTAAACCCGACAACTACTGATCTGGTTGCTTACCAGCCTGCTGGAACGATGACTAGTGCAACTATAATAGAAATCATGGATGATTACTGCGAAATCATTACTAAACCAACTGTCGCAGTGCTGGACAACGCACCAATTCATGTGAGTCATGCCGTTCGAACCAGCATCCCAAAGTGGGAAGAAAAGGGATTGACGCTTTACTTTATTCCGCCATACTCTCCAGAACTGAATCTTATCGAGATTCTTTGGCGAAAAATCAAATATGAATGGATTCCTTCTTCTGCCTATACAAGTATGATCGCATTAACTACAGAGCTTGATAGAATAATAAATGCATTCGGTTCTGAATATAGAATAGAATTCGCAAATAAATAAAACTCAACTGGGATTTTTATAAATATTTAAGTAGATGTACTTATCATATAATTCAGCAACTTGAGATGTGCTCCCGACTAAAATTCTATTCGAACGCGGTTGATTATGATGTTTGACAAAGAGACCCTCCAGACATTATTGAACCTCCCTGATATCGCCATTGATCGCGTGGTGCTCGGCGAGCGCAAGACGCTTAAAATCTACGTTCATAGCACCCTGGATGGCACGCACTGTCATTGTTGTAATCAGCCGGTCGATCAGTATTATGGCCTTGGTCAGGAGATCGAATTGCGCCATTTACCATTGGGTGAGTACAGAGTCATTCTGGTCTTGCGCCCGAAGCGCTATCAATGCCGTTCCTGCGCGGGGCGTCCGACGACCACTCAAACGTTAACGTGGTATACGCCACGCGCCTCGGTGACAAAAGCCTTCGAACAGCAGATGCTGCTGGAGTTGATCAACAACACGCTCGAAGATGTGAGTCGGAAGCAGGCGATTGGTGTCGATGCCCTGCAGGGCATCTTGGACCGTAACATGGCGCAAGAGGTCGATTGGAATACGATTGAAAAGCTGGAAGTCGTTGGCATCGACGAGATTGCCTTGAAGAAAGGGCATCGTGATTTCGTTGTCGTGATCAGTGCCTACGTCTATGAGAAGCTGCAGGTTATTGGCCTGCTCGGGGAACGCACCAAGGCCGCCGTCAAAAAGTTTTTTCTCAGTATTCCCAAGCGCTTGCAGCGTACCGTCAAAGTCGTTTGCTCGGACCTCTATAAAGGCTTCATCGGTGCCGCCAAGGCCGTTTTTGGTAAACGCGTGCTGATTTGCGCAGACCGCTTTCATATCGCCAAGCTCTATCGTGAAGGATTGGAGACGCTGCGCAAACGCGAGTGGAGACGCCTGCGCCGCATACTCTCCAACGCGGACTTAGAGCAATTCAAAAACGTGCATTGGATCCTACGTCATCGTCGCGCGGATCTGAATGCCGATGAACGTCGCCTCCTCAATCGTCTCTTTGCCCATTCACCAAAATTGAAAGAAGCTTACGAGGCTTGTGAGGAACTCACTGCCATTTATGAAAGCCGCCTGTCAAAAGGGCAAGGCAAGCGCAAACTCCGGGGGTGGATACAACGCGTCGCCAACCGCAAGCTCACCTGTTTTAATCGCTTCCTCGGGACGCTCAACACCAATTTCGATGAAATCGCTAATTATTTCGTCGGCCGGCACACCAGTGGCTTCGTCGAAGGTCTCAACAATAAACTCAAAGTCCTCAAACGTCGCTGCTACGGCATCACGAACCTCACGCATCTTTACCAAAGAGTGTGCTTGGATCTCAACGGTTATGCGCGATTTGGGGTCGAGCCATTATGAATCAGTCGCTTACCTTCGCGGCGCTCAGCCGAATTTTTAGGTCGTCGTGTATGGAAAAATTTTCGATAAGCGATTGTTTTTATTATAATTATATGTTCCCCTGAAATCCCGGAGAGCCTGCGCCTTCGTCAAATGGCCGCGGTCGTCATAGACGTAGGTCACGTCCCCCGCGGCATCCGTCATGCGCACCACCCGCCCGGCCGCGTCGAACGCCTGACTGACGCGGGACCCATCGGCCGCCGTGCGCGCCTGGCTCAATAGGCGCTTGGTTTCGTCGTGCAAGCTGTAGTCGAATCGGGTATCCCGGCCCGCCGGCTCCGTGACCTTGATGATGCGGTCGCCATCGTCGTAGTCGAACTTCCAGCTTAGGTCGTTCATAGACGGGGTTTTCTCCAGTGCCAAACATGTCGGTGGGGTCAATGCAGCTACTACAACAAATAATACCAACTGGATAGAGCGCATTTTCTTCTTTGGGGCACAAAGATCGTATGTACAGAATATCGATAGCATGGATGCGTACCGTCAGTCAGGGGGTTGCCGGCCGCGATAGTAGGCCAAGACCCAATCATTGAAATGCTTCTTCGAGAGCTCGGCGGGTGGTCGTGCCTCATGAGGTGAACACAATGGGACCGGATCGATAAATTCCTGGCCGCGCGTATTTAGCGCGCAGCGCCACTCTTTCTCGACCCAGGGCGAGGCGCTGGCGGCCACTGACCAGAACAGATAGAAGATATCGCTGGACGGTATTACTTCCCAGAGCCGCTTCTCCCAATCCTCGCCAGACCTTAGTTGCACAACATCGAGGAATACGTTGAGATCTGGGGCAATCTTCTGCATGCCTTGAATCCTCCCCAAAACCTCGTCTCGATCAGTGCTGGCGTAAGATGCGAAGGCCGTTCGAATGCTTGGTATCGGAAGCGGTTTGGGACGCTCGGTGGGAATTGCAACAGCGACCATAATCTGAAGCGGTACGCGGGCGATAAGGAGCCCGCCCTGGGAATGAACAGTGACGAAGCCGAGTCTCGTTCCTTCGCTAATGTCGGGCGGTACAATAACGGTAAACGATGCATTTCCAACTTGTCCCTCCCAAAGGATAAAGTCCTCTGGTGGGTCCACCAAGAATTCGTCGAACCGCAGGCGCACGAATAGGGTTGCACCGCGTTCGATCCTGAAGGGTCCCTTTGGCCGAATAATCGGCCCGTCTGTGGACTGTGCAGTCAGCTTTACCCGCCGCTCTACCTCTTTGCGGTGTCGTTCTAAGTGAGCCCAGACATCGATAATGATGGTCTGACCGGCGCGAACAGTCGGCCAGTATGACACCGATAGGTGCACCTTATCTGCAGACGATTGCAGACTTGTGCCAACGGTCCCGGCAGTAGCATTGCTTGACGCCTTTTGCTCACGCTGGTCGGAGGCTACGTGATCAGAGAGAGGGCCATCTGACGATTCAAACCCAACTGCAAACTCCGGAGGCGGGGGCGGCAGAACCATGTGTGGCTCGGGATCCTCTGGAGTACGGGGGAGAAGCGAAGAAGAGCACCACCTGAAGTAGGCCCCGAAATCTGCCGTCGTCGAACTCTGACAAGCTTCCAGGAAACGCCGGACCATGGAGTCGGCTTCCACTAGGGCTCCTTTCGCTTGCAGCAGGGTGGCCAGGTTTTTCAGACTGGTAACGGTCTCAGGATGAGCCGGCCCCAGCACCTGCTCGCGGACCTCCAGTGCCCGCCGGCAGAGGGACTCGGCTGCGGCCAGGTCGCCTTGGTCTTGCAGCAAGACGGCCAGATTGTTGACGCTCGTAAGCGTGTCGGGATGCGTTGCCCCCAGCGCCTGCTCACAGCCCGCCAGCGCCCGTCGCAACAATGGCTCGGCCGCAGCCAAGTCGCCTTGGGCCTGCAGCAAGTTGGCCAGGTTGTTGACACTCGCCAGGGTGTCGGGATGCGTAGGCCCCAGCACCTGTTCGCAGCCCGCCAGCGCCCGTCGCAACAATGGCTCGGCCTGTGCGTAATCGCCCATACGGAGCGCCCCGATTCCAAGTGCGTTTTCGGCAAGAAGAGTGCGTGGGTGCTCTGGCCCCAAGTGGACCACGAAGAGTCGGAGTGCATCGGCATAAAGCGCCATGGCGTCCCGACAGTCGCCCACCCTTTCGCACAGGTCGCCGACGTACGAAAACAAGTCGGGATAATCGGTCCCTCCCACGTGCAAGAGCGCGCGCCCGTGCGGAACGAGTTGCCGTATATCGCTGACGGCCTCCTGGTCAGAAGCCGTCTGCGTGGTCATGAACAACGCGATGGCCGCTGCGCTATCACCTTCCAGGTCGCTCGCGGGAATATTGATCCGCTCGACCGTCTGCAGCAGCGCATGGAAGGCGCAGGTCCGCCCATCGTACTGCGCCAGCGAATAGGTCTTGAGGTCGGCCAAGGCCTCGCGTACCCAGAATTCCGCCTCGTCGTCGGTCAGGGGGCCCGCCTCGCCGCCAAACCGGGCGCTGCATTGCCGCAGGATCGGAGCGCCGCGCACCAGCAGGCCGAGCGGGATCGGGGTGGCGGCATAGAAGGCGCACAGGCGCAGGACGGCGCGCGCCGCGGGGCCGAGTCGCGCCACCGTGGGCTGCCAGGTGGCGGCCACCGAGTCGGGGTAATCGTCGGAGCGGCGGATGCCCTTGGCCAGGAATTGGCCGGGGCTGCGCGGGTAGAGGCGCAGATAGTCCCGGAAGCCGTAGGCCTCGCCCTGGTTGCCGATATAGGCGGCGGCCTGCTCCAGGGCGAGCGGCAGGTAATCCAGGGCCGCCGCGAGCTCCTCGCAGGCGGCCAGTTCCCCGTCCGCGGCGGGGTGGCCCGAGCGCAATTGCAGCAGGGTCATCGCCGGGTCCTTCTCCAGGACGAACAGGTAGAGGGTCTTGACCGTGGCGGACCAGCCGGAATAGCGCGAGGTGATCAGGGTGTGACAGCCCCCGGCCTTGGGGATCCAGGCCAGCGCGGACTCCTCGTCCTCGGCGTTGTCGAGGATCAGCAGGCGCCGGGTCTGTTCGTTCAGGGCGCGCAGGGCGGACTGGGCCTTCTCTGGGACCTTGAAGCCGGACTGGGCGCGCTCCGGATAGATCAGGTCGTGCAGCTCGGCGAACTCCAGCTCCAGCCCGTTGCGGCAGTCGACCCAGAGGATCTGCGGGTAGCAGCGCCAGAACTTTTCGGCATAGTGCCGCACCAGGGTGGTCTTGCCGGCGCCCCCGGTGGCGGCGATGGCCCGCACCCGGCCCTGGGTGAGGACGGTGCGCGGGTTGCGGTGCAGCTCCTCGTGCAGGCGCACCAGCTCCGCGTCGCGCCCGACGAAGAAGTCGGTGGGCCGCCCGTGCAGGTGGTCGAGCCGGGCGGTCTTCTCCGGCAGCGGCTCGGCCAGGCAGCGGCGCAGGGCCGCGTACAGGCGCGCCCAGACCGCGGCGTCCGCCTGGTCCATGTCCAGGCGGGCGGGTTGCCAACGTTCCAGGGGCGGAGTCATGACCTCCGCGCGGGGGCCTTCGTAGACCAGCGGGATGATGGCCTCGGCCCCGTAGGTCTCGTAGCGGGTCCACTCGGATTTCAGCCAGCGCGGGGTGAGCACCGGCAGCAGTACGCGGCTCTGCTCGCACCCCTCCTCGATCTCGCGGTGCCAGTCGAAGCCGGGCTCCAGCCGCGTCTTATCGAACCAGACGTTGAAGCCCTCGGCGGTCAGGCGCGCGTAGAGGTCCTGGGCCAACGGCAGGTCGGCGGAGGAGTAGGAGATGAAGGCGTCGTAGGGCATGGCTCACTCCAAAGGCTGGGGTGCGGCGGCGCGCCAGGCGGGGTGGTCGTCGAGGGCGGCGACCTTGTCAGGTGAGTTCAGGGCCGCGACTAAGCCGTCGAGCAGGGCGTAATCATCGGGCAGTAGCAGGGGTTTGAGGTGATCGAGGACCGGCGTCATGGTCCATTCCATGTGTGCCCCTTCGACGTGCAGGGTGGTCTTGAGACGCCCGAGTAGGTTCGGCGGTTCTGTTTCTGGCCTAGTCGATCCAGAACCAGTCAGAAACCGTGCGGTGAGCTGGAACCAGATGATGCGCGGGAGTACGTAGGCTGGAGCCTCAGCCCGGTGCTCCCAGGCTTGGGCGGCATGCTCGGTGGCGGCGGCGTCATCGCCGGTAACCAGGGCGATGCGGGCGAGATGACAGTGGGTGCCGGGGAGTTCAAAGCCATTAGCCAAGACTCGCTGTAGCAGCGTGTCGGCTAGCCCGTAGTCGGCTAGACGGTAGGCGTCCCCAGCTGCGGTTCTGAGATCAAGGGGGGCCGCGTCTGGTTTGGCGGTGATGGCCTGGATGCGCTGAAGACGCAGGATTCGGGCCTCGTCCGGGCGACCTGTCTTATCCAGTAAGTCCGACAGGTTTTGCATGGTCGTTAGGGTGTTGTGATGTTCAGGCCCCAAGACCCTCTCTTGGGTATCCCGCAATCGCCGGTAAAGTGTCTCGGCCTCTTCATGGCGCCCTATTCGTTCAACCACTATGGCAAAGTTCCTTACGGCATCTAATGTCTTAGTATTTTCAGACCCAAGCGCATCCTCATTCGCCAGCATCGACCGTTTCAATATGGGTTCGGCCTCGCTATCCTTCCTCTGGTTGGCGAGCATCACGCCTAGTCGGCCAACAGCGTCAATGGTGTCCCCATGATTTGGTCCAAGCGTCCTCTCCGTGGTCTCAACAACCCGACGAGCCAGCTCCTCGGCTCCGGACAGGTCGCCTTTATCACTAAGAAGAATGCTGAGGTTGTGAACCGTCCTTAGCGTATCAGTCGTGTCAGGCCCCTGAGTGCGCTCATAACCACTCAGAGCATCGCGCAGCAGTGATTCGGCCTCGTCCCATAGATTGAGCGAACTCATAGCCGTTCCAAGATCCTGCATTGCCGTTAACATATCCCTGTGATCAGGTGGCAAATAGCGGCGATACCCATCGACGACTTCTGCAACGATGGTACGGGCTTCTTCGAAGCGTCCACAGTGATAGACGAAAAGCCCCAGGTTGTGTTTAAGTTCGAAACAGGTAAGGTGATCTGCGCCCAACACCGCTTGCGTTGCTTCAAGCAGATCGCGCTGCACCGCTTCGGCTTGGCGATAATCGCCTTTCTTTCTCAAGAGGCCCGCGAGATTGCTTGCGGCAGCTCGGATATCCGGATTGCCGGCATCGAGTGTCTGCTTCCAATAGCATAATGCGTGGCGAAGCAAGTCCTCGGCTTCGCTGAAAGCGTCTTTACGTTCTTGCAGTAACCAGCCGAGATCATGGATGCTCGTGATTGTGTCGTAGTGCTCTTCCCCTAGAACTCGTTTGCGTCTCGCCAGGACGTCACGCATGATGTCCTCGGCGGCAGGGATCTCCCCAATTAACTTCATGATGCAGGCGACATTGTGGCGCGCCCGCAACGCGTGAATGTCGTCCTCGCCGTTGATCTGCACCAAAAGTTGATAGAGGTCTTGGAACGCGTCTAGTCCCTCCCGATAGAGCCCAGACTGCTTGAGTAGATAGGCGAGGGAGTCCTTTGCCTTGCAGAGCAAGTCGGTGCTTGCGTCGGTGGCGGTGTCAAGATAATCGCAGAGTTCACGGCCGATTGGGATCGCGGCGGACTCCTCGTCTTGTGATGCGTAGGCGTTGATCGCAGCAAGCAGGAACGGAGGCGTACAAGGGATGCCGGTGATCTCTCGTTCGTGCCCCCGAAGCTTCTTGATGTGGTGTAAGGTCTGTCCCCAGAGTCGATAATCCTTTAGAGTCCACTGCTCCCGACAGTCTTCTTGCCAAGTCGCGGGCGGTAGATACGAGCAGAGTAGCGCTGTCGCCTGTGACCAGGCTTGCCGGCGTTCCGCTTCCCGTTGTGTCAACAGCTCGACTGTCTGCAAGAGTGGATGAAGACTGAAACTCTGTCCGTCGAGGCGAATCATCGAATAGGCCTTTAGGCGGGCCAACTGGCCCCGGACCAATACCTCGGGGTTGCCTACGGTTTCGGGTAAGCCCTCGCCGAAAAGTGACTCGGAATACTGGCGCAGGGTTTCAACGCCGGCGATGAGCGTCATAATCGAAATAGGAGTATCGGCCAAAAAGGCGCAAAGCCGTAGAATCGTCCGTGCGAGTGGTGGCAGCTTTGCGATCGTGGGTTTCCAGGTCGTCGCCACTGAATCGGGGTATTCCGTAGAACCTAGGGCACCCATTCCGAGCAAATCCTGAGTTGCCTCATCGTATAAGCGAAGATAGTCAGCGACGGTGAACCATTCACCTTGTTCGTAAATATATGCGGCGGCTTGCTCAAGGGCCAGAGGCAGGTACCCAAGCTTCTCCGCCAGAATCTCGCAGGCATCTTTCTCGGGGCCTTCCGCGTCCCGGTTTGAACGGGCGAGCAGAAAGCGAATAGCGGGCTCCTTGTCCAGGACGTAGATATACATCGTCTTGATGACGGCCGGGGGCCATCCTGAAAACCGCGATGTAATGAGCGTGTGACAACCTCCCGTTTTCGCGATCCAATCCATGGTGGATTTCTCGTCCTCGGCGTTGTCCAGTATGAGGAGACGGCAGTCCTGGCTGCTTAACTCGTGTAGAGCCTTGGCCGCCTTGTCTGCATCCGTCAGGCCGATCTCCGGCCGCGTGGAAAACAGCGTGTCGTAGATATGGACGAACTCCGCTTCGAAGCCGATGCGACAGTCCACCCAGAATATCTGGGGATAGCATCGCCAGAATTTTTCCGCATAGTGCCTGGCTAGGGTGGTCTTGCCGGCACCGCCCATGGCGGCGATTGCGCGAACACGCCCTTGGGTGAGTACCGTGCGGGGGTTGCTGTGGAGCTCCTCGTGGATGCGGATCAGGTCATCCTCGCGACCGGTGAAATAGTCGTTGGCGCGGTAGCGCAGGTGGTCGACGCGTTCGCTTTTCTGGGGTGGTGGCTCCGCTAACGCGCGGCGCAAAGCAGCGAACAGCCTTGACCACTGGTCGGCATCGGCAGATGCTAGATCGAGTTTCTCGGCCTGGAAGCGTTCAAGGGGTGGTGTGCGGACCTCAGCCCAAGTGCCGTCGTACACCAGGGGAATCACGGCCTCGGCGCCGTAGGTCTCGAACTTGGTCCAGTCCGATTGCTTCCAGCGCGGCGTCAGCACCGGCAGCAGGACGCGGCTGTTTTCGCACCCCTGTTCGATTTCCTGGTGCCAGTTGAACCCAGGATCCAACCGTGCCTTGTCGAACCAAACCTTGAAACCCTCCGCCCTTAGCCTGTCGTAAAGGTCCTGAGCCAGCGGGCGGTCGGCGGAGGCATAGGAAATGAAGGCGTCATAAGGCATGGGTTACTCCAGAGGCTGCGGTCTGGCGTTACGCCAGACAGCGATGCTCCAAACTTCCTGCACCGGCAGGGTCGACGGGAAGACCGCGGCTTGGGGCACCCAGTCGCAGCGCTCGCCCAACAGGCCGATGAACTGGGGCCGGCAGCGTTTAACCTCGGCCAGACAGTACTGCACGGTCTCCTTGCGCTGGGATTGCTCTTCGGTGATGCCCCAGCGGAGATCCACCTCGACGAACTCCACCGCCCGTTCGCGGCAAAGCCGGCGCAGGGCCGGCCAGGTCTGGGTCATCAGCTCATTGCGGTCCTCGACCATGTCCTTGAAGGTCGATGAGATGAAGACCCGCACGACGCGGTCGCGCTCGGTGGGTGGGGTCTGTGTGATTCCTTCTGGGTGATGGTTCATAGTCAGCTCTACGCCCCTTGCCGCGCGCTGTGAAATCCCATCCGTCGGGTAAGTGTAAACGCATTCGGCATTGCCGACATGAGAGTCGTGCCAATGGGTTGCGATCAAGTCTGCCCTGCCGGCTTGTATGCAAACGGGGCGCCAACAATCTCAACCATCGGGGACACTGAGCGGGTAGCGTTACCCCAGGTGCGGGGGGGTGTTGCGAGCGTCGGACGGGCTTCAGACCCACTCGACCAAGGGTCCGCTCGTGTAATCCGCGTGGAGGGCCCGCGGCTTTCAGGGCCGGGGGCTGGCATTGGCGTTGGCATGGTCGTTGAGGTAGGAAATGCATGCAGAACATCTCAACCGCGAGTGGCTCAGCCCCCACCCCAACCCTCTGCCATGAGGTGCGAGGGGACCGCATCGCTCGGCAGCTGGATGGACCTGGGTCCAGGTGATACTATTCAATCACTTGCAATCCTAACTGTTCGTTTAGTGACAAATGGCTCTCGCGAACCGGCCACTGTCCCCGCTCGCGCGCCAGGCCTTGCGCCTCCTGGGTGGCCTGATCGAGGAGGGTCGCATCCGCAAGGGTTGGTCGCGCGAGATGCTCGCCGAGCGGATCGGGGTGGGGGCGCTCACCCTGCGACGGGTCATCCGCGGCGAGCCGGGGGTGGCCATCGGTACCTACTTCGAGGCGGCCGCACTGCTGGACATCCCGCTGTTCGGGCAGGACTCGGCGCGGATGCTGGACCAGGCGCTGGCCCGCCAACGGGAATTGCTGGCGCTGCTGCCCGCGCGCATCCGCCGGGGCGAGGACCCGCTGAATGATGACTTCTGAGGCCGCGCCATCCGCCGATCGGACCTACGTCTGGGTCTGGCTGCCGGGGGCGGCGGGGCCGGTGGTGGCCGGTCTGCTGCGGCGGGATGCGCGGGGCGGCTACGGCTTTGTCTACGGGCGCTCCTACCTGGGGCGGGACGATGCCATCAGCCTGTTTCCCGACGAACTGCCGCTCAAACCCGGCGAGCAACGCCAGCGCGACGATGACTTGCCGTCCTCCCTGCGCGACGCCTCTCCCGACGCCTGGGGGACGCCGGGTCATCGTCAACTGGTTGACCGGACAGCGGGGGGCCGATGCCGCGCGGGTCGAGCTCGACGAACTGACCTAAAGGCTGAGTATCTGGCGATGCGCTTGGCGCACCGGACGGGTTTGGACGTTGCGCCGGTCTCGCTGACCCGCGCGCTGGGCCGGGATGTGCTGCTGATCGAGCGTTTCGATCGCGTCCGCCAGAGTACCGGCTGGCAGCGCCGGGCCATGCTGTCCGCGCTCACCTTGCTCGGGCTGCGCGAGCTGGAGGCGCGCTACGCCAGCTACGAGGACCTGGCGCACCGCGTGCGCCGGGACTTCGCCGATCCCCGTCGGACCCTTGAGGAGATCTACGGACGGATGGTCTTTAATGTCCTCTGCGGCAACACCGACGACCATCCACGCAATCATGCGGCCTTCTGGGATGGCCGGAGCTACCGGCTCACGCCGGCCTACGACCTCTGTCCGCAGCCGCGCACCGGCGGCGAGGCCAGCCAGGCCATGCTGTTGACCGGCCAGCGGCGCGACAGTCGGCTGACTGCGTGTCTGGCCGCCGCTCCGGCCTTTGGACTCGCTGCCGACCAGGCCCGTGCCCTGATCGATGTCCAGGTCGCGGTCATCCTGCGCGACTGGGAAACGGTCTGCGACGAGGCCGGGCTGACCTTACCCGAGCGACGGTCGCTCTGGCGGCGCCAGTTTCTCAACCCGTATTGCCTGGAAGGCTATCCGCTTGGCATCACGATCCCCGACTGGTAGGTACTTGGAACAGGTCCATGGCGGCCGGGGACACCGGCACAGCATTAGAGTGAGCTGCGCGACCGCGTCTCGACATTGCCGGCCCCGGTCTGCACGACGATCGAGCTCGCGTAGGACGCGTTGTTCTCGAACGTGCGCACTGGCGTCACACTGACCTGCTCCTCATTGCCGATCGCCAGGAAGTATTTGCCCGCGCAGAGATTTTCAAAGTCGACCTGGCCGCCGTGACTTTGGCGGGTGGCGATTACTTTCGATTTTCCCGGTACGCCGGAGCGAAGTTCAATGGTGACGCCCTCGCCGAAGGTCTCGAGCGAGATGTTCCATGCCGTCGAGCAGGCGTTGGCGGCGGGCATCAGGGCCAGTCCAGCTAGGAGAAGCAGCGCGTGTTTCATGGTAACCTCCGGTCAATGAGTCTGAGCAAGTTAAGGCATCCGAGAATTATCGAGATATCCTCCCGATCATGCGTGCAGGCATGATTTCATGATCAATGGCTCTTCGACCGCACCTCGAACGTACCCGTGTTCGATGGGATTGCAATGGGTTTAGTACTCATGCCATAGGAGATCCAGGTCGTCGCGAATCGCATGTTACCAAAAGCATTGCTGCCAAAATTCCCGGCTCGCCGCTGCTCCGCCGGTTTTCGCGAATCCTCTCGATCTACGGTCCGGCATCGTCACCCAGGCCAGGTTCTCGAAAGGATGTGCATCCCGTCGACTTCCCGCAGAGCCTCGACCTGATCGACTAGGAGCCCGCTCGATCGGTCGGCGCGGTTGGCCGTGAAGAAATACGTTCCCCTTTGATCAACGCGCGACGGTAATGCATGTACGCACAGCCTCATCATCGGTTGCTTTAGATGGTTGCTTTACAGGGCTCGTCTTGAGCGACAGAGTTGCCATGATGTGGCGGCATTGGTGGGGCTCGGTCCTCACCCCGACCTACCGTCCTTCGGTCCTGGATCGACAACACGTTTCATGAGACCAGACCGTTGCGCCCAGCTCGCAATCAGTCCCCAGCCTACGCCAAGAGGTGCCCAATAGGAGAGCCATCTGGGGAAGCCATCAAGCAGACCAGCGCTAAGATCGCTTTCGAAGGTTAACGACAAGGCGATGAGAGCGAAAAACTCTATTGGAAACTTTGAAAGAAAAGCCCATCGCCGTATGACTATACCGACACCGATACCGAGCGGTATCGATGCAAGAAAAACTCCGAGCTTGATAGGGTCCGCTAGCCCGCTAATCGGGCGTAGCGTAAAGAAAAGCCAAGACAGAACGAAAAATAACGCAATAAATTTCAGGTTTCGTAATTCCCTGCAATAGGATTGGATCTCTCGGAGATCCGGATGCTCCGGTCCCGCCGATCGCTGGTATCCCACCAACGCTTGCTGGTACAAACGCTCAGCCTCAAACAATTGTCCCTTTGCGTACAGGACGCCAGCCAAATTATTGAGAATCATGAGCGTAGCGGGATTCTGCGGCCCCCGCGTCGCCCGGTAGCCCTCTAGCGCCTGCCGGTAAAGTGACTCGGCCTCGCCCAATTCCCGGTTCGCCTCCAGTAAGGTAGCCAGGTTGTTGAGACTCAAGAGCGTACTAGTATGCAAAGGCCCCAATGCTCGCATGCGGGCTTCCAGCGCCTGTCTGAACAGGGGCTCCGCCCCGACCAAGTCGCCTTCCTCCATCAGCAGGTTAGCGAGATTGTTGAGGGCAGAAGTCCTCAAAGGGTCCCCTGGATCGAGCGTGTTCCTACAGGTATCCAGTACCATCCTGTACATTGACTGAGCCCCTTTCAGGTCGTGCTTCTGGTATAGCACGGTAGCCAAATTACTGCGAATAATAAGCGTGCTGGGATGCGTCAATCCCAGCGTTCGTTCGGAACCTTCAAGCGCCTGACGATGCAATATTTCGGCAGCGCCAAGGCTGTGCTTTTCCACCAAGCAAGCCAGATCATCAAGGATCGAGAATTTGAACTGAGGATCGAGTTCCCGCACGAGTTCGCCATCACTCAGTACTTGCCGGTAGAGCGACTCGGCTCCGACGGCGTCGCCTTTGGCTGCCAGCACCTGAGCCAGGTTACAGAGACTAACGCGCCTATTTCGAAGAGTCGCCTCCATATCCTCTGCGGAGCCACCCTCAAACTCCGGCACAGGACCCTCCCCAACTACCCGGCGAAACAAAGGCTCGGCACTCGCGTCGAGTCCAGCGCAGCCCAGGAATCCACCCAATCGGTTGGCAACGAGACCGAAGTGCGGCTGCGAGGCGTCGATCTCACTCTTGCTTTCCCACGCTGAGAAGGCCGCCAGGTAAAGTTTGCCCATGGTCCGTTCTTCACCAAGCCAGACCCAGTCCGTTAGAAGTTCATGTTGGTCGCGCGTCAGAATCAGTTGAAACCGCTCGATATCCAGCAGACATTGGCGCAGTCGGTCGCGGGCTTCAACCTGTCGGAGTAGCCAGGGCAGTTCGTCGCAGGTACGGGCGGAGATGGGCTGGGCCTCGAAATAATCCGCCAGCCGTAGGCGTTGTTCGTCTATTGCATCCTGGTCCCGAAAATAGCGTCCGGCGGCCAGACGCAGGTGTTCATGGCCAAACGCCAAGATCCCACTGTGATCGACGAGACCGTCTTCCAAGGCGCACCGGATCGGCGACCACCAGGCGGCCGGGAGTTGTGCTTGGCCTTCGGGCTTCAGAACGGCCAACAGTTCCGGCTCGGTCAGCCCCCGGCGGGCGGCCCAGATCAACGACAGCGCGTCCTTCACCAGCCCCGGTCGATCGCGCTCATAGTCGCGTTCATAGCGGGCAAGGATCTTGACCAGCAGGGCCGGGATGTCAACTGCCTGGAGATAGTCCGCGATCTGGCGATCCAGCTCGCGGTTGACGCCGGTCGCGCGCAGGTCGTCGAGCAGGGTCTTGAGGTAGAGCGGATTGGCCGCCGTGGGCGAGGCGGCGATAGCACGGGCGCGTGGCTCGGATAGCCCCCGACTGAAGTGCCTGAGGTAGCGGGTGATCAACTGCACCCGTTCCTCGGCCCTGAGCGGCTCCACGGTGAGGCTCGACCAGGCGCGGGGCTCCAGGGCCTCCAGGGTATCGCCAGGCAGGGTTGAGACGATGAGGCGCATGTCCAGCGGCAGCCGGTAGGGCAGCCAGCCGAGCAATCGGCCGCGTTCGCGGTCTTCCAGTTGGTTGAGTGCGTCCAGCACGATCAGGGCGGGGACGCCCCGCTGCTTGGCCGTATAGGCCAGGCGACTGAGGTACTCGGGGAAGACCTTGACGATCTCCTCGCTCTGGGCGGGGAGGCGCTCCTCCTCCGCGTCGAAGCCGCGGGGCGTGGCGGGGTCGGCGCACCAGCGGATGATGGCGACCATCAGCCGGCGCATCAGGGCCAGATGCCCGGCGCTCATGGGCGAGCTGCCGATATATTGCTGAAAGACAAAGGCGTCCGGATGGGTCGCCCGCCAGTGTCCGAGCCAGTTTGCGAGCAGGGCGGACTTGCCGCCGCCGGACTCGCCGAGCACGGTCAGGCCGCAGCCGTCGGCGCCGTCGCGGGCATAGGTGTCGAGACGCTCAAAATAGGCGTTGCGGCCGATGTAGTAGGGGCTGCGCCGGCTCTTGGCATAGGACTCGTGATCGCGAGCCTCGCGCGCCCAGACATCGGGAACCTGGTCGGCGGGGAATTCGGCCTCGATGGCGGCTGTCAGATCGGCGAGGACCAGGGAGGCAAGCCGTTGGGAGTCGCCGTACTGGTCGCCCTCGCGCAGGGGCATGGTCTTGGCCTGGCACAGGGTGCGGATCCGGTCCTTGAGGGCCAGTTGGCGGGTGGCGCTGGCGGCGTCCTCGGCTTGGAAGTCGCCCCCGCGGGCCTGGGCATAGGCCGGGTCGCGGAAATAGAAGAAGGCGCGCCCGGCCATGTCGGGGTTGTTGAGCACGCCGTGGAGGATCTCCAACTCCGTGGCGCTGCGCTTGGCGATCTCAGGCTGGAGCCAGCCTTCCTGTTCCAGCAGGGTCGATGGGAATGCCTCGGCCTGAGGCACCCAGCCGTAGCGCTCGCCCAGCAGGCCGATGAAATAGGGCCGACAGCGTTTGATCTCGGCCAGGCAGTACTGCACGGTCTCCTTGCGTTGAGATTGCTCCTCGGTGATGCCCCAGCGGAGGTCTACCTCGACGAATTCCACCGCCCGCGCACGACATAGCCGACGCAGGGCCGGCCAGGTCTGGGTCATCAGCTCATTGCGGTCTTCGACCATGTCCTTGAAGGTCGATGAGATGAAGACACGCACCACACGGTCGTGCTCGGGGGCAGCGTCGCTGTGGGCGGTTGCAGGGGCCGCTGGCGCGGGTGTGGGCTTTGCCGTCCGTTCGGCTCCCGCGGTCGACGTCTGGTGCGACCCCACTGGCTGGGGCGTCGCCGTGGGGGTATCCGACGGCTCGGCCTTCCCGCCGCCAGACAGCCAGCGCCGCAGCCGCATCAGGAAGCTCTTGTCGTTCTTGTTCATGTTCTCTTCGACGCGTGTTGCTGCGTGAGGTGAAAACCCATGGACCGAGTAAGTGTAGTCGTAGCGACGGCCGCTCGTATCGGCTCCGCGGCAACTGGTGTCGTGTCGCGATGGCGTAGCGCTCGGGGTGGGACGCCACGGCTCCTGGTGGTCGCCCCGGTTCTGGACATTGCCTCATCCCCCTGCCGCCCAGACCGCAAAGCGATCGAGTCGGTCGCGTTGGTCCGCGTCGTTGATCGCCGCGGCGATGGCCGTTAGTAAGTCTGCGTCGGCCGGTGACAGGCCGGGTTGCAGGTGGGCGATCACTGGCGCGATCGACCAGGTTTCCTGCTCCGGGTTGTTCTGAAGCTCCCGCTTCAGTTGGGTAACCAAGGGGGCATACCGCTTGCCGGCCAGCATGGCAAAGAGGATTCGCAGGAACAGGAGGCGCGGGCGGATATAGTGCGGGGTCTCGTCCGGTCCATCCACGCGTCGCATCCGTTTGCAGGCCCGTGCAATGGCCTCGCGTGCCGGCCCGACGCGATCCTGCATCAGCAGGACGCGGGTGAGATGGACCCAGGTCCCCGGTTCCTGGAACCGGCGATCCAAGAGTGCGCGATAGAGCCGCTCGGCGCTCTCGTACTCCTCGTCGAGGAAGCATTCGAGCGCCAGGCTGCGGACTTGGACCAGCCCTCCGGTCGTCGGATCGGTCAGCAGCGGCAGCGCTTTGGCCAGGGTTCGCTCCGCGTTGGCCTCGGCGGCGCGCCCCGCCTGGTCGAGCAATGCCGCCAAGTCACGCATCGCCTCTTGGCGCTCTTCCAGTGGCAGGTCCGCCGGGTCTCCCGCGTGCCTCAGTGCCTGACGATAGGCGGCTTCGGCCTGAGCGGGGCGCTGTGCGACCTGGCAGAGGCGGGCCAGGCTCAGTAGGTCCCGTGGACGGTCTCTGCCAGCGGTGACGGCCAGGGCTTCATGGTCGATGATGTCAGCCAGGACCGTGGCAGTCAGTGCCCTGGCCTTGCGCGGGTTGCGCGCCAGGATGGCGACGACCGGCTTGCGCCATTCTTCGGGCAACCGGTCGCGCCCCCGGCAGGCGTCAAGGACATCCGCGGGGCTGGGCGGTGCTGCGTCCGTTGCGTATAACACGGTGTCCAAGTCGTCATCGTCGAAGACCAGGTCATCAGGAATCTCGGTATACATCGGTCTCTCTCCATCGCGCGGCTCTGGCATCGGCTGGTCAGCGGCCAGCCGCTACGCTTCCACCCCGATCCGCCCGCGGTCTGGTCTGACGACGGATTTGCGGCGGTAGCAGGTCGAGATAGGTGGTTTCTTTTTGTCCCAGGACGCGCTCCAACTCCGGGGGGAATGCCTTGCCGCCCCGTTCCGCCATGACCGAATATTGTCGGCGGATCTGCTCGATTCGTGCCGCCGGGAAATGCGTGAGGGGGAGGGTGAATAGCTCAACCCGGCGCCGCCGGGCCGCGCGCCGGACGTCCTCGCCGAGGCGGAAGTCTTTGGGACAAACCACCACGACGCGCCGGGCCGTGCCGGCGTAGGGCAGGGCAAAGGAAATCAAGGCGTTTCTCCAGTCCTCCAGATCGATGCGCAGATCATGCCGACGCAGATACAGCGCGGCGGCATCCTCGACCCCGGACCCCGCGGGCAGAATTGGGGCGGCCTTGAAACGCCCCTTCTCAAGCCAGGCAGCCGCTTGATGGAAGTTGACACAGGGATTGCCGAACCGCACGGAGCCATGGAGCAGACGCAGGGTGCGCACCCAGGGCTGCAGCGCTGCCGGGACCGGTACCGGTGCGGCGCAATGAATGCTCTCAAGGAGGTAGTTCGCCTCTTTGGTGACGACGGCATGGAACAGCTTTTTGCCGCGCGCGGAGAGATCGTCATAGAGATCCACGGTGCCGGCAATGAGCGTTTCCCAACTCAGGTCGTCAACGTCCCCCGGATCGGAAAAGATGAAGACGGTCGGTTGCAGTTCGAGGTGCGGTGTATAAGAGGGTGCCCCTGGCTGACCGAGCGCCGAGTGCGGGGGCCGTTTCCGTGTCCGTTTGACGACGAGTCGAGGTTCGCCATGGATGCCGGAGCGCAGCGTGGCCTTCAGGTCGATCCCGTCATGCAGCGGGCCGGTGCAGGGCTCGGTCCGAGATTCCAGCGAGGCGACATCCGCCACCTGGATAGCTTCGTAGATGCTGGCATAGAACAGATACTCGCAGGGCGGCCAGACGAACTGGAAATGGTACTCCCCTTCCTGCGTCACGGTCAGCGGCGACTCGTCGTGCCAACTCCATGAAAACTCGGTGATGCCGGGTCCCTGATCGCCATGCAGCGGGGCGAGATAGAAGGGCGCGGAGTCGGTGTCGATGGGCGGATCCTCGGCCGCAGCGGCGCGCGGGGCCCGCATGACCGCGCGCAACGCGGCGCTTTCGGCCGACGGTGTCGTGGTGGGGGCGGGGCCGATAAGCGGCAGGTCGCTGAAGCGTTCCGGAGAGGCCCAGTCGAACTCCATGAGCGTCTCCGTGAGGACTTCGACAAAGGCGCCGGGTGTCATGGCCCGCGCCGCGGTGAGCGCGGTCGAGACATTGGGCGCCAGGCATTGCGAGAGCATGCAGACATCGAGCAGGTAGCGGGTGTAGCCGGCCAAGCCGTGGGTATGCTGCGCGGAGCGAGACTGTCCGGCGGGGTTCCCGGCGGCAGCGGCATAGCGTGCAAGCGCCGCGTCCAGGCAGTGGCGAAACTCGGCCTGGAAGTCGAGGTCTACCCGGCCGGCACTGGATCGGTCGACCGGTTGTCGTGCCGCCTCATAGGCCGCGCTCACACGCGGAAAGAGGTCCATCTGGGGCAGTGCCTGGCGGGGATGGACCAGCACGCGCTGGTAGGCGGTCGGGCCATCCTGCGGGACCCGGTGGGCGGGTTGCAGGCTGTCGTCTGCCAGTAGACGGCAGAGGTGGGGCCAATGGGCGATCCCGCCGGTAAAGAGCACCCGTTGGTGCTGGCGCAAGAGCGTCTTCAGACGCGCCGCCATGACCGTCTCCCGGCGGCCGTCGCTGGAGTCGTCGCGCGCTCCGTTCGCCTGGGGCCCGACCTGGCGCACATAGGCGGCGAGGTCGCCGCGGGCGGCCAGCGGGTCCCGCAGGTTCAACCCGGCGCGTTCCGCCGGGGTGGCCGGGTCGTCGCGATCGATCCCGTAGAGCGGGACATCCAGCTCCAACGCGCAGCGGATTGCCTCGATGATCGAGTCGGTGGGCGATAAGCACAGCAGCGCGACCGACGCATAGCCCAGCTCCCGAAACAGCAGGTCCGGCGGTAGCTCGTGGAGCTGGCGGCCGGTGGTCTGCTGCAGCTCCAGCGCCGCGGCCTTGAAGCGGGGATGGATGCGGTGGTTCCGGCGGCTCAGGCCGAGCATGCAGGGCAGCGGATGCCCGCCGGGGGCAACCCCCAGCTCGCGCAGCCACCGGGCCACGGCCGCCGCACCGGCGGGGTCGAGTTCCACGGCGATGGCCGCCGGGCGCGTTGCCGCGGCGGCACAGGCCCGGTTGACCATCTCGGCGAAAACGGCCCGATTATGAACGGCCGGGATCGCGATGAGGCGATGCCCCTGATCGGACAGCGTCAGCATGATGCGCCCTCGCGGAACTGCCGCAGTGCGCGTTCGACCTGCTCCAGACACAGCGGGGCCTCTGCGGTCCCGGGCGCCGCGGTGTCGCGCCGCCCTGGGCGATGCTGATCCGTGTCCGGTTCGGCGTCGAGGACCGCCAGTTTGGACGCCAGGGCAAAGATCTGGATCACGTCCCGCGGGCTCGGCAGGTCGTCCTTGCCCTGCTGGTCTGCGTCCCACAGACGCCAGAACCCGGTCAGGAGCTTGCCGATGGCCCGTTGTTGGGTCGGGAACTGGCGCATGACGATGGCGCTGATCAACTCGGGCGCGGGTTGTTCCACCCGGATGATCGGAAAGAGCCGGGACCGGACGAAATCCGGGAGCAGGTCCAGGTCTTCGCTGTTGGTCGCACCGATGAACCGAAATCGGGGGTGGGCCTGGACCCGCTCTCCGATCAGGTCCAGGTCCAGATACCGCCGATCGTCGAGCACGCTCGCCAGCAAGGCCAGTGCCCGACCAGGGAACTTGCCGAGCTCGTCGATGAAACAGACGCCGCCCTTGAACATGGCTGTCGCCAGGGCCGAGATCAGGTAGTCGATGCGGCCATTGCCCTCGTCCGCCGGCATGAGAGTGCAGGCCAGATCCTCGGCGGTGATGTTCTCGTACCCCTGACAGACGTAGAGATCGAGCCCCATCCGTTTGGCGATTTCGAACACCAGGCGATTCTTGCCGCACCCCGGCGGGCCGATCAGCAAGGGCGAGAGGGGTTGGGACTGGGCCCCGGCCAGCCAGGCCGCGGCGACCATCCGGAGTTCGCTCTCCCGCCCGACGAAGTCGACCATGGACTCGTCGGCGGGTACATAGGGCTTTCTTGGCCAGACCAGCTTCTTGCCGACGGCGATCTTGTCCGCACTCATGCTCATGGGGCCACCTTACACAGTGATTGCACTCAGCCGAGACGCATCGGGATACCCGGAGACCAGCCAACCGGTCTCGGACCCTTGCACTGTGTAGACGCAAATGAGATGCCACCGATCTCAACCGGGGCGGTTGAGCTGATATAGCCATCGGACGTGATAACCGGACGTAGGGGCGGGTTTCAAACCCGCCCCACCAAGGGTCTGTCCGGATATCAGGTCGGGTGGACAAGCGATAGCGCAGTCCACCGCATCCCGCGCCGCCGCTGGTAGACTGCGCTGCGCTTGCCCACCCGATGCTTGGGCGGCCGGAATGATGATCAAGGCCGGAATTGCGATCGGGGAGGGCAACCGCTCCGTCACAACGCCTCGACCAAGACCCGGTCGATGTCCGCCAGGATGTCCGCGACGGCCGCTTCGAGCACCCGGCGCGTCCCCTCCCGCAGGAACGCGACTGCCGCGTCCGGGGCGGTCTCGTACTCGGAGAGGAAATAGGCCAGCCGCGAGCGCAGGAGGCTGATCTGTTGAAAAGTGCCGGGAGCGAAGAGCCGCGGGATGCGGCCGTGGAGGTCGAGCTCGTTGAGAAGATTGGTGAGATCGGTTGAGATGGACGGCAACGGGTCGGGGCTTGGCCCGTCCCTGTTGAGAAGCGGCGCCAGCAGATGCTCCACCGCTCGGATGGTCTCGTAGACCCGCCGCAGGTGGCGGAAGGCGGACAGGTGTTCGGCCCGCGGGGTCGCCGTCGGCGTTGTTCCCGGACACCCCGGGTCCCGGCGTACTCCTTGGAACTCGAACACTGCCTGAAGGTGGCGGACATCCAGGGTCGACACCCGGCCAAAGAGGCCGAACAGGTTGGTGAGGAGCGTCTTGAGCTCCCGCACATTCCCCGGCCAGGCGTAATCGCCGAGGGCGGCGAGGATGTCCTCGGCCAAAGTGGCACCCTCGTCGCGGGCGATACGCTTCCAGTAGGCGAGGGCCAGCAGGCGCACGTCATCGCGATGTTCGCGCAGCGGCGGGGTGGTGATGAGGAACCCGCGCAGGCGATAATAGAGGTCCTCACGGAACTGCCCGGCCTGGACCATGGCGAACAGGTCGCGGTTGGTCGCGCAGATCACCCGGGCGTTGACGGCGGTCTCGGCGCTGCCCCCCACCTTCCTGATCCGACTCTCCTGGAGCGCGCGCAGCAGCTTGACCTGATGGCCGGGCGACAGCTCGCCGATCTCGTCCAGGAAGAGGGTGCCGCCGTCGGCCGCGATCCAGAGTCCGTCGGTGCTGGTGAGCGCCCCGGTGAAGGCCCCCCGCACATGGCCGAACAGCTCGGACTCCAGCAGGTCCTGGGGGAAGGCCCCGCAATTCACCGCCCGCAACGGTCGCTCCCGGCGCGGGCTGTGCGCATGGATCTGGCGGGCGACGATCTCCTTGCCGGTGCCGGTGTCGCCGGTGATCAGCACCGTGTCGTCCACCTGCCCGGCGCGCAGGATGAGTTGTCGTACCGCGACGGCATCGACCGAGTGGCCGATGAACGCGGCGCGCAGCGCGGCCGGCTCCGCGATCATCTCCAGCAGATTCAGCACGGCGCCGCTGCGGCCCCGGAAAGCAGGGAGTGGATCGACGGCGGGGTCGGGCTCCCGGGCGGTCTTGTTGAGTTGGGCGAACAGCTCGTCGGACACGCCGATGATGAAGAGCCGCCGCGGGCTGTCCGCCGCCTTCTTCAGCAGGGTCCGGACACTGTTCAGGAGCTTGCCCGGCGAGGCGTAGGCTGCCGCGATCAGGGGGATGGCCGAGCCGTCGCCTTTCAGCAGGGTGCGGGCCAGCTCGATGGCGGGGTGCTTTTCGCCGCGGTCTTCGATGACACCGGACAGCGTCGCCAGTGGGTCACGGAGCGCGGGCGGTACGATCCAGACCGCGTGGCCGGCCAGTGCCGCCGTCGACTCGCGCACCGCCTCCGCGGTTAACTCCGGGAGGGTGCGGCGGATGACGGCGGGGGTGGGGCCGATTTCGAGGAGGTCGATGGGCATGGGGTGCATCCGATCGCGGGGTGGTCCGGGTTCATAGCTCGCCGGGCGGAAAGCCCAGCGCGATGGGCACGTCCGGTACGGAGCCCATCGACAGTTTGAACCGTTGTCCGAAGCTCAGCCCTTTGCGCCAGCGGTCCAGGGCCGAGCGCAGCGCCTTGGCGGTGGGGTGGTCGCGGTTTTGGAGTGCGGACAGGGCGTTCAGGCAGCCGTCGATGTTGCCTTCCATCAGCAGGGCGGTGGCGAAGTTGAGTTTGTAGGTGTCGGGGATGTCCGGCGGAATCGAAAATACCTCGTTCGGCAGGACGAGTTGCCGAAGCAGCCGTATCGCGGGCTCTGCTTGACCCAGGCGCAAGAGGCAGACGGCGTGGGCGTTCTTCACCGCCGGCGGCTCGTCACGGCCGGTGCCGATCAGTTGCAGGGCGGCGTCGGGAGTGTCTTGGTCCAATAGGGCACGCACGCGATCCAGGTCGATGGGGTTCTGGTCGACTGGATCGCTCGTGGAAGTCTTGCCAGGGGCCGACGCACCTACCGGCACCCGCGTGTTTCGGGGGGCGACAGGCTGACTTTGGCTATCGGATAACGCAACCGCAATCGTGCTGGTTGACTGCTTCCGCCGAAGTGTCTCCAGAACCTGCTCCTCCTGTGGCCACAGTCCGAGCCCCGACTTTTTCATTCCATACAAGACCTCATAGGCTCGACGCCAATGGATGCTAGGCTCACTGTCTCCGGACCGCTCCAAGAGAGTCGCAAACCGCATATGGCCCGTCGCCAGAAACCGCTGCCACATGGCATTATCAGGGCTGACTTTCGCCAGTCGCTCGCGGATTTCCAGACATGCTCGGTAAGCACGTTGTGCTCCCACGAGATCGCCCTGTCTATCTAGGATTTCGCTCAACTGCGAGTGGCACCCTGCAAGATAGCGCTGCGATTCCATGTTATCTGAGTCGGCCGCCGCCAGTAGTTCGGCAATCCTTAGTGATGCCTGGACGGCACTCTGCGCTACCAAGAGATCGCCCTGGCTATCTAGGATTTCGCTCAACTGCGAGTGGCACTCTGCAAGATAGCGCTGCAATTCCATGTTATCCGAGTCGGCCGCTGCCAGTAGTTCGGCAATCCTTAGTGATGCCTGGACGGCACTCAGCGCCTCCGACTGATACCCCTGCGCTGCAAGCACGTCGCCCACCTTGGCGTGAGTAACCGAGAGATCGCGCTGCCATCGGGCGTTATTGGGCTCGACCGCCACCAAGCGTTCCGTGATCGTCAGCGACCGTCGGTAGGCCCGGAGTGCCCCGGCCAAGTCCCGCTGGGCTCTAAGCACATTGCCCATGCCGATATGGCTTACCGCGAGGTCACGCTGCCACCCCACATTCGCTGGGTCGGCCGCCACCCATCGCTCACAGATTGCAAGCGATGCCAGTAAGACATGGTGCGCTCCCTCGAAATCCTGCTGTTCTAAGAGCACATTACCCATCATGAGATAACATATTGAGAGGTCCCTCTGCTTCTCGGGGGTATCGGGATCAACTGCGGTCAGACGCTTGCAGATTGCCAAGGAAGCATTAAAGGCACTCCGTGCGCCAGCCAGATCACGCTCGGCCATGAGCAATTCGCCTAACTTGCTGCTACCAATAGCAAGGTCGCGTTGCCGCCGGGCATTTCCAGGGATATCTACCGCCAGGTTCTCACAGATCGACTGGGCCGACTGGAACATGAGCTTCGCCTTCGCCAGGTTACCCTGGAGAATGAGTACTTCGCCCATCCGCTGGTAGCTCACAGCGAGATCGTGCTGAGATACGTGGTTATCGGGAGCCGCAACTACCAGAGACTTGTCAATCGCCCAGGAGACCTGAAAAGCAAGGTACGCCCTCGCCAAGTTTCCCTGCTCCAAGAGCGAATCGCCAAGTTTAATGCTGCAGATCGAGAGGATCCGTTGAAAACTGACGTTGTTGGGGAGGACAGCCATCAGAGGCCCAAGAACCCCTTGTACGCCTTCAAAGAGACGAAGTCGCAAGCTTAAGGACCCGCTACGTTCCAGCGTTAGGCCGGGTCCGAATAAGCAGTTGTGACACAGGCCGGCAGTCGCCGCCGGCAGCTGTCCAGGTACTTCGAGCAGCGAGAGGGTCCAGGCGAGGTTGGGATTTGGATTTTCTACCTCTCCCGCCAACAGGTACTCGGTCAAAGTCCGCGTGGCACCGGAGAACTCTGAGCTAGCGATTTCTAGCATCGCATAGTAGGCCGCCACCCGCGGCCGGTCGTCAGCCTGGATGAGGTGATACATCAACTCCGTCTGACGCAATGCGTCTTCTGGCGGCAGGGTCTCCAGATGATCGGCCAGGAGGGTATGCAGCGCCCGCCGGGCCGTCGGATTGGCCAGGTTCCGCCGCTCCACCGCTGCCCGCAGTTGGGCATGGGCAAAGTCCCATTGCGCCTGGACGCCGCGCTGGACCAGATGGGCGCGCAGGCTGCGCCGCAAGCCGGCGAAGGCCAGGTCACTCCAGGGCTGGCCACTGACCTTGGGCAGCAGGACCTGCAGGTCCGACTCGCGCCAGCCGCCACGGCTGAGTGCCACCAGGTTGACCAGGCCGTCCGCCCAAGTGGTGCCGTGCAGTTCCTCCGCCCGTGCGAGGAGATAACCGTAGAGTGTCTCCACCTCCGGCGGAAGGTTCTCGGCCACCGCTACCAGCAGGGCACGCAGGCGCTCCCCGGCCGAATCGCCCGGTAGGCCATGGGCGCGGGCGAAGTCGTCGGCATCGAGGAGCAGGAGCTCGTCGAGCGCCAGCGCCAGCCAGAGCGGGATGCCGGCGGCGGGCTGACCGTCGGGGCGGAGCTTCTGCGCCAGACAGTCGCGCACCGGCGCAGGCAGGGTCTTGTGGTAGCGCCGGCAGAGGGTGTCGGCGATCTGCTCGGCCTCGCTGCGGTCGAGCGGCGGCAGGGGCAGGGCGGTGAGGCCCGGGCGGTGTTCGAGTGCGGTGCTGGCGCTGCCGGGGATAGCGGTGGCGATGAGCCGGGCATTGGGTGGCCAGAGTTTTGGGAGCCAGGTGAGATATTGGGCGGCCGGGGTGGGCTCGAACTGGTCCAGTGCATCGAGCAGGCAGACGACGCGCCTTGAGGTCGCGGCGCGGCCGAGCAGGGAGGCGAAGGTCTGCTCCAACTCGTCGGCCTTGGTCAACCCCTCCGACGGATCGGGGATCTGGAGCGCGGCGGCGAGCTCGCCGATCCAGCGCCGCAGCAGGTCCTCGACCCGGGTGGCGCGGCGGCTGATCCCGGCGGCATGGGCGAGCAGCAGCAGGTCCTCCTTGGCTAGTTGCCGGTGGAGCTTGGCGAACAGGGCGCTCTTGCCGGCCCCGGCCGGGCCGTTGAGGCAGGCGCCCCAGGCGGCATCCGGTTCGGCCGGGGAGTGCGCGAGCCGGCGCAGTTCGGCGAGGCGCTCGGTACGTCCGACGAAGTCGCGGCACCGGCCCTCGATGAACTGTTCGAGGATCAGGGCCTCTTGCTGCTGCCAGGTGCCCGCGGCGCGGGCGGCATAGGCGCGGGTCTCGGCCTCCAGGTCGCTCCACAGGTCTTCGAGGACCTGGCGGCCCCAGGCGTTGAGGCCAGTGACGCACTGGTGTTCCTCGTCCCAGTCGGCCTGGTAGGTGGCCCAGCGCCCCGGCAGTTCCAGTTTGATGCGCGCCTTGAGTGCATCGAGCTGCACCTGGGCCGCCGCGGCGTCGGGCTCGCCGGTGTGCCGCTCGCTGTAGCCGGCGGCGGTCTTGGGGTCCATCTGGTCGTAGGGCAGCGGCGCGCGGAAGTAGAATCGGCTGCGTCCGGCCTGCTCGGGGCTGTCGAGCACGCCGTATTCGATCTCCAGGGCGGTGACGCTCTTGCCCGCAAGGTCTCCGCGGTGGCCGGCCTCCTCGGCCGCCGCCTGCATCCGCTCCAGCGGCGGCACCCACCCGTAGCGGTCGCCGATCAGGCCGACGAGGAATGGGCGCGAGCGCTCGATCTCCGCTAGACAGACCTTGAGTACCAGGCGCTGCTTGGTCTCTTCCTCCGCCTCCGAGGCGGTGTCCACGCCCCAGCGCAGATCAATGGGCTCGAGGTGGTGGAAGCGCGCCTTGAGCCGTTCCTCCAACTCCGGGAAGACGAACCGGTGCAGGTGGTCGCGCTCCGCCTGAAAGTCGCGGAAGGTGCTGGTCACGAAGACGGGGCGCGATTGCCAGACGGCGAAGGTTTCCATGGTTCTTCCGGTCTCTTGCGTGGAGCGGTGAGCGGACCAAGTCACGTGCCATTATCATGGAAATTGCGGATTGATGGAGCGCAACCGTCCCCCCTGCTGCTCCCCCTGCCAGGCGCCCGTTCGGCCCCCTACCGCAAGCCGCTCTGCACGAAGGGGAAGGGAGCGGTGCGGTGGAACGCCACAGGCGGTCTCGCCATTGTTTCCCGGCAAGGCGATGCGCGAGACTCAAGCGGCTGATGATGCTGCGACATCAAGCCCTTGCCCGGTGAGAACGCAAGTGAGATGCCATGAATCTCAATTGCCACGTTCAAGACCCGAGGGCTGCGCGCTCGGTTGCTTGACGCACGGTGTCGGAGACGCACGAGGTCAGAACGGGAGGGACGTGGCGCCGGTCCAGACAGCGCCCGGCGCAGCACTGGAGGATGCTCGTGAGCGCGACCGGCTCAGTTCGTTGAGAAGATTTTCGATCTCGGTTGAGATGACCGTCAATTGGTCGGATTCCGGGCCATCCCCGTTGCGAAGGCGACCTCCGCCCCCGTCGGGATGACCGAGCCCCAGGTCTCAGGGTCCGCCAAGTACAGGGTGCGCGCCTTGCCGACGAGCGCCTCGGTTGGGTTGTGCGCCCAGTCGGCCTTGACCAGGACGGTATGGCGGAAGGGGGGGCCGCTCGATGCGCAGCCGGCGGACGCGCTTGCACAGGTATCGCACCAATCCGGGGTCGACCTCCAGGTCGCCACCCGCGGCGCGGATCAGGTCACACAGGGCCTCAATGTACGCCAGAGAGTCGGGGCCTCCAGGTGCAGCGAGAAGGGCGGGTTAGATCAGGGCGACCCCGAAACCCGTCGGGTCGATCTGCTCCATGCCCACGGTTGAGAAGTGGCAATGGAACCCGGCCGCTTTGGCGGCTTCACCGAGCGGCGTCACGCAGGGACCGTGGACAAGCGAGCGACCCTGGGCGCGGCGTCTGGCTCCCCAGCGAGGCCCGGCCGCGCAGGGCCGAGCGCCAGTCCGGGGCGCGCGTCTCCGCCGGGAGGCGTGCGGGCGTGGTCACGCGGCCTCCTGGGCATCAGCGGGTTCGGACTGTCGGCCATAGAGGGCCAGGAACAGTTGCAGTTGCGAACCGAGCGCTGCGCCGAAGACGAACTCGAAGCGGGTGTGATAGGTCACGATGTGCAGGGCCGGGGCGACCCGGATGCGTTGTCGCGAGATCACGCCGGACGCACGGTCACTCAGTCGGCGTTTCGCCGCGTCGAGCCTACCCGCGAGCGTGCCGGCGTCCTGCGCCCAGACCGCGAACGTCTGCAGCGCGCCGAGCACGTGCACCAGCGCGTCTTGCTGGCTCCACGACAGGGGTTTACAGGTGCGCCTGGCCAGGATTCGTATTCATGCGGCAGTCTCCAGGAACGTGATCTATAGAGGCAAGTCGAGTTGCTGCCCGGTCGCAACGGCAGGCGGCTTGCCCAGCGCGGCCTCAATGGCTGGCTGATTCGGGAAGAACACTTTGTCCGCCAGGGACCGCGGGCACCCCATATAAAGCCCATCGTTGTGGTTGTAGGTGGGCCATTCGCCGGCCTGGTGCCACGGAAGCGACCCAATACGGCGCCATTGATACTCGGTGCAGCGTCCGTCCAAGACGCTGGGGCGCACGATCACGCGCCACTCATGGTCCCCGATCACCGCCAGCGCTGAGCCGAACAGCGCATCATTGGGCAATGTCGGCTCCGCTTTCCATGGGTTGCGGGGCAATGTCCGGGCGGCCACGGCCTGCAGCAACTGCGCTTGAATAGCGGCCAGCACCTTCGGCTTGGTCTGCTCGAAAGCCACCCGGAAACCCGAATTCAATAGCACCTCGCGCAGAACATTGACCGGAAGGCACACCAACGCATCGAGTGCCCCCTTGAGATGACCGTCGGTGACGGACGCCGAAAAGCGTTCTACCGGCGTTGCCGGTCGTGCTGTGCCGCTCATATCAGCCGCTGCCATAAAGAAGGAAAATATCCATGGGAGGTAGCCTAGCAAGGGTGATGGAAAACGTAAAGCGGAGAGTAATAAATAAATATCACTCTTGACGAAATAAAGCGGGCGGCTATAATGGCGCCTAGAGTGGATCGGTGGCAGTCAATGAGCGCATTCGAAAATCAACTTGCAGCGCATGGAACAGAAGCCAGTAGGCGCGGGGAATGGCCGCAATGAAACGGTGCCAACAAGCGCATCAGTTGCTTGGGAAAGCGCAAACGCCGTGAATCACAACGGTGGAACACTTCAAGACCACGAATAATCGAAAGAGCGACAGGGGCCGTTATGCAAACCCAACCCGTCATCCCACAAGCCGCCGTGGCGATACCGTCCATCGAGGACGGTCAACTCGCCTGGTTGCCCGTCAGCGTGATTGCGCCCCGTGCGGGGCATAATCCCCGGCGTCATTTCGACGTGGCCAGCATGCGTGACCTGGTGGAGTCGATCCGCAGCCAGGGCGTGATCCAGCCCATCGTGGTGCGTGCCATCGACGGTGGGTGCTATCAGATCATCGCCGGGGAACGGCGCTGGCGGGCCGCGCGTGAGGCTGGGTTGGATGAAATCCCCGCGTTCGTCCGCGTGGTCGATGACCTCCAGTCCATACAAATGTCGATGGTCGAGAACACCCATCGGGACGCGCTGGCCCCGAGCGAGGAAGCGCAGAAGGCGCGGGACCTGCTGACCCTCTGTCACGGTGACCGTGACGCGGCCCGGCGCCGACTCGGCTGGAGCGCAGCGAAGCTCGACAGTCGGTTGGCTCTGCTGCATTGCACCCCGGCGGTTCTTGAGGCCCTGGACACCCGTCGCCTCACCCTGGGCCATGGCGAGTTGCTGGCGACCCTGGCGCCCGACACCCAGGACGGCACCCTGCCGCGCCTCCTCGAACAGGGCATCAGCATCGCCCAGTTGCGCGAGCGGATCGGCCAGGTGGCCCGGCCCCTGGGGCAGGCGATCTTCGACCAGGCGGCCTGCCAGGGCTGCCCCCACAACTCCGAGGTGCAGGGCCAACTGTTCGCCACGCATATCGACAGCGGGCAGTGCTCCAACCCCACGTGTTACGGCGACAAGACCCGGCCGGTGCTGGAAGCCAAGAAGCTGGCCATGGCCCAAGAGGTCGCCTCGGTCTGGCTCGACACCGAGCGCGCACCTGACACCTACGCGGTGCTCGAAGCGACCGGCGCACTCGGGGTGGGACCGCAGCAACTTGCGCAAGGGTGTCGGCAATGCGCCCACTTCGGGGTCCTGATCGGGACCGCGCCAGGGCAGGAAGGGCGGCTCACGGAAGACCTGTGTTTCAACCTGGGCTGCCGCGGCGAGAAGCAGGAGGCATACCGCCGTCTGCTGGGGACCCCGCAGGATGTATCCGCTGCTGATATCGCCGTAGCGCGGACCACGCCGACGACGAGACGGGCGGCAGCGGTACCCAAGCAGCCGATTGGGGAAAGCCCGCACGCCGCAACGACTCCGCAGCGTGTTCAAGACGTGACCGATATCAAGCTGCGCGCCATCGCCGCGGACCTGGCCCAGGAGGATGCACGGGTGGCCCGTGCCGTGCGCCTCTACGCCCTGCTCCGGGATGCCGGGTTCACCGATACCGAGAAACTCGGGGTAGCCGCCGTGCCGACCGCTCGGGCGAGTGCCATGGCCACCCTGGTGGCCCTGGCCGATGCGCAGTGTGTCGCCCTGGAAGCCGCCCTGGTGCGCTACGTCCTCATGGAACGAAACGACGGCGATTTGGCGGGGGCGACGGTGGCGATTCTCGCGACGACCAAGACCGATCTGACGCAGCGGTTCCGCGTCGATGAGCCGTTCCTGCGCGCCCATCGCAAGGCGGGCATGGATGCGCTGCTGCGCGAGGCTGGCTTCGCTGTCTGGTACGACGCGATCCATGGCGAAGCCAAGTACGCCCGGCTGATGCAAGGCAAGGTGGACGCGATCATCACCGCAGCGCTGGCCCCGGACGCCTTCGACTGGTCCGGCTTCGTCCCCCAGGCCGTGGTCGGACGGTTCAAGACCCTGGCCGGACGCACCTGAACCCCCGCCCGCACAACCCCCTGGAGACCACAATGGCCCTCTTTGAACACCTTGCCGGCGTCCTGACCGCGGGCGAACGCCTCCGCTTCGAGATCGCTCGCAACCCGGATGGCGGCCTGACCGTTCTGGTGCAGCCGCTCCTGATCACGCCGGTGGAGCACCTCGAAGGCGATACGGCGTCCCTGCGCGCGGCGCTGGCGATGCCACTGCGGATCACCGGAAGCGTCGCGGATCTGGACACGCAGTTGCCCGCGCTGCTCGTCACCTACGGCGAGCGCCGGCAGGATGTCGCGATGAAGGTCACTGCATTGGAAACGTTGAAGGAAGCAGGGAAGGCTGGGGCGCGGCTGGTGGCAACGGGCACGCAAGCGGCGGCTGGGGGCGGGGCGCTTGCTGCGGCCCCGGTGGACCCGACACCGACTTCGGTACCAGCGCCCGTACTGTCCGCCCCGGCCGTGCCGGTCGACCCCAACAACCTGTTCGCCTGAGTACGCCGTGTTTGTCCTACCCAACCATTGGGTTTCAAACCCCATCCGCGTGGTCCTGGCGGGTGCCGGGGGCAGCGGTAGCGAAGTTCTCGACGGGCTCGCGCGGATCGACCGGGCACTGCGTGCCCTGGATCACCCTGGGTTCCAGATGTCCGTGTTCGACCCCGACCGCGTCTCGGCGACCAATACCGTGCGGCAACGCTTCTGGCCGGCAGATGTGGGTCAGAACAAGGCGGAACTGCTGATGCACCGTTACGCAACCTTCGGGGGTCTGGACGGGCGGGGCTATGCCGAGGCCCTCACCGTGGCGACCCTCGACGCCATCCCCGGCGTCGACCTGGTGGTGACCTGCGTGGACAAGGCCCGTATCCGCCATGCGATCGGCACCCACGATTGGCTCCGCGATCCCTATCGCTGGCAGGACACCCTGTGGCTCGACCTCGGCAATGGGGCACGCACGGGTCAGGTCGTATTGGGACACCTGGGGGGCTGGATGGCGGACGCGGCCCGCCTGCCCAACGTCTGCGACCTGTTTCCGGAACTGGCGGAGGCCGCGCGTCTGGACGCCGACGACACGCCCAGTTGCTCTGCCGCCGAGGCCCTCGCCGCGCAAGACCTGTTCATCAACCGCTGGGTGGCCGTCGCCGCCTGCGATCTGCTGTGGCAGTTGGTGCGCCACGGCACCCTCGGCGTCCACGGCTTCTTCATCCACCCGACCGGCGTGCGCGTCAGCGAATTGGTCATTGACCCCCGCACCTGGGCGAGCTTTGGATGCGTCGCCGCGCGCCCGGCCGCCTGATCCCCAGACCACCAGGAAGATTCTATGACCACACCCACCATCGCAACCCCGCTCCGCGTCTTTCGCCTCGGCGCCCTGGAACTGGCCGACCCCGACGCGTCCCTGTCCGCCGAGGACGCGCTGGCGCTGTACGCGCCGAACTTCCCCCAGGTCCAGGGCGCCACGCTCGCGGCGCCCGAGTACCGGGCGGATGGGACCCTGGTCTATCCCGTCGAACGGCCTCTGGTCAAGACCAAGGGATAGGCCGGTCATGCACCCCGGCACGATCAGCGCCCGGCTCCGCGCCTGGGCGGACGACCGCGCAGCGCAACAGGCACAGGAGATCACCCCATGCGGACCCAGGGTCACCGAAAGCTGGCAACACCGCCGGATCAATCAGATCCTCAGCCGCGCCGCGCACGACCGCCGACGGGGTGGGTTCGACCCCAGGGCGCTGCCGCCGGCCTGAGCCCGCTCGCGTTTCCCCTACGCATCGCGGCGGACACCTTCCACGGGGAAGGGGACGCCCGCCGCGCCTATGCCGACTGGCTGGAACGCGACTGGCAACGGGTCGCTGGTCTGTTGGAGTTCACCCTGGAAGCCGGGCTGGTGGACGGCCGAGCCATCGCCGTGGCGCTGGACGCGAACGACGGTGGCGATGCGCGTCCGCTCTATGGACTGGCGGCGACGGCCCTGCAGGCCATCGGCGACCAACTGAACGGCCAGGTCGTGGACCTGGTGGACCCGGCGCTGCACCCGGCGCTGCTGATTGGCGTGAAACGCTGGGAGGAGGGCGACCGCGCTGGGGTGATCCACATCGTGGGCGAGGGCACGGCCCTGGTCAGTACCCGCCTGCCGTTGCTCACGCTGCCTCCCGATCTGGCGCGCCTGTGTTATCGGGCCTGCATCCTGATGCGCCAGACCCTGGGGATCGACGTCACCCGCGGCTGGCAGGCGGACCTGTTCTGGGCCGTCGCGGAGCGTTTGGACGCCTTTCTGGCGGTGCCCGAGGCGGTGCGTCAGGACCCCGCGGCCTTCCATACCGCCTGCATCGACGAGAGCTGCGCGTGCGGATGGTTGGAGCGGGGCGCCGCGTCCGTCGCTGACGCCGCGGATCTGGCCACCGAATTGGCATCCTGGGTGGATCTGCGCACCCGCTGGGAGGCGTTCGTGAAACGCCAACAGCGGCGCCGCCCGCTGACCGTCGCGCAGGTGGAGGCAACGGCCGCGCGCCTGGTCGCGTCCCTGGAGCACGCCGACGCGCCTCCGGAAAACCTGGCCTGGGCACGCTGGGTCCGGTTGGTGTGTGCCCGGCTCCGGGTCGCGGCGGGGCGCGCCCCGGCCGTGCCCATGCCGGAGGACGAGGGTGAAT
>Ga0247840_10000351_pt1 | contig 96413 bp, 100 predicted proteins | sample LaCruzMarch2015__FD_192404 | JGI IMG/M metagenome (GOLD analysis project Ga0247840, IMG submission 192404) | Freshwater microbial communities from meromictic Lake La Cruz, Castile-La Mancha, Spain - LaCruzMarch2015_17m | ecosystem: Environmental > Aquatic > Freshwater > Lake | place: Spain... | reverse complement strand
ATCGAATTCACCATTATTTTTACCACAAGACACACCCGCTGAATCAGATCCAACAATAGCAGAAACCCGACAACGCTGATCGGTCACCAGAGCAACCTTGCTATACCATGCATAGGTCTCAATCACACGACCTATCAAAACGTTTTGATAAATCACAACGTCATCTTTATTAAAGCCACGATTACGACCACCATCAATAAAAATCACATCTTCTTGCGGACAGCTATAATACAGCAACACAGATGCTAAGCTTCTTTGAGTGTCATCATAACGCTGCGCAAAATCAACGACCTCTTGAGACTGTGCAATAAAAATCTGCTGCGCTTCCATCTGAGCAAGACGAGCTCGCAACAATGTCTGCTCAACAGATAAAATTTGTACTTCTTGTTGAAGCTGTTGAACCGTTTTTTTATGGTCCGCTTGCTGCTGCAATGATCGAGCAATATTTGTGTGAACTTTAAGAAATGGATACAAAGCACAAGAAACTGTTTGTTCCCACATGCTTGATGAAATGAACAATACCCTATGAACTAAAAAGACGAAAAAAAACAGATAAAAAACATGAATCAACCAGAACCGAACCTCTTGCCTCATCATAATACTACCCTAAAAATTCACATAATCCTTTTTCTATATCTTCTCGAGATTCTGAACGCACCAACCGCTCACGCAGTGCACTTGCACATGGATGCCCTTTTATATAAAAAGGTAAATTTTTACGAAATCGAAACAAACCATGCATACCATACTGTGCCATCATTAATTGTAAATGTAAAAGCGCAGCCTTCAGCATCATCGATCCATCAAATACATACTCATTTCCCAGTGCATGCTGATGCATCTCTTCCAGCTTCCAAGGCTTTGCCCACATACCACGACCAATTAAAAAACCATCAACACCAGTTAAATCATAGGTCATTTTTGCAGTTTTAAAATTCACCACATTACCCGAAAACAAAACCGGTATTTGCACAGCTCGCTTAACCTCGGCTGCCACTTTATAATTTGGCTGACCCGTAAACATCTGGGTTTGTAAACGTGGGTGTATCGCCAAGGCGTCCACTCCACAATCTTGTGCCAGCTTTGCAATATCAACAGCATTAACCGTTTTATACCCAGCACGAATTTTAAGTGTAAATGGAATATGCTCAGGAATCGATCTGCGAAATTCGAGCAAAATCTCTTTTAATTTCTCCGGTTGAGCCATCAAAGAAGAACCACCACCAGAAGAAACTACGTTACGCGCAGGACAACCAATATTAAGGTCAATCATATCAACGCCGATTTGCAAAATTTTATCACATGCTTGCGCGACTGCTTCAGTTGAATTTGCAGCAACCTGAAAATTCAAAGGTCGCTCAAATTGAGCAAAGTCTAACGCTAATGCGCCACCCTTTGGAGTAACGATAGATCGAACATGACGCATCTCGGTATACAGTAATTCTTGTTTAGAATATTCCCGTACCAATTTGCGAAATGGAGAATCTGTTATCCCATCAAGCGGACCACCAATAAAGCGTGGATATTGTAAATTTTTAATAGTGAGACGTTCTTTAAAATAATCCATGATTGAGCTTTTAAGTAGAAAAAATTAAATTTCCCCAAATAATATAATATGGGAAAACGGTATTAAACTGTTTATAGATCTATACTCTATAAAATACCACAAAAAACAAAAACCTCCAATCTTGGAGGTTTTTGTTCAAATAAAATCTAATATTTAAGCTTGATGATCAGAATCAAATGAGTTCACTTGAGCACTAACCCATCGCTTCAAATAATCATTGCTATTAACGACTTGGTACGAAAATGATGCAGGAAGCATAAATAGTAATGCACGAAATGCTACTGATCGTCGCACAATCGATAATTTAGCATATTTAGCTAATGCTTTATCTCGAGCCAACGCTTTTGGCAATTTTTCAGCATCATCCAACGCTGCATAATCAATTGATCTTCTGACTAGACTTTTCAGTCCATATAAAGAACCACGCAGCGTCAGCGAATTAATTAAATTACATGCCGAACCAACACCTGCTCCAACAAAAAGCGATGGTACATTAAGGTGTATCGTATCATTAGCGTGTAAAAATTCATTTCCACGAACAAATACAGGTACCACAGGTTTCTGTGAATCTTTTAAAACTTCAGAAGCGCGTTTTTCTAATGGATCAAACGGCGTTGCCTCGCTGCGAATTGTTTCACCATTTTGACTCACCGGTGGCAATTGACGATGTTCTACATTTTCCTGCAAAGAAGCTCCAACATGTTCAGTAGCAGCTTGCATTAAAGCTGTCATCAAAACAAAAACCGTGTATACATAAAATTTATTAAATCGTGACATTAGAAATCTTTCTATCTTAATTGTAATATTCATTTTTTATCGATCAAAGGGATTGTTAAGGCAATTGCCATTTGTTTGTGCATCATATAACCGACGTAGGAGCTCGTCTCTGTCATGCAAAACAAAATCATGATTTTTAGAACTCACAACACAACCATAAGCAACGAAACCAGGTAACCAAAACAGTCCTGACTTTGCAAGACCTGGATATAAAATCGATTTTTTCATTGTGTCGAGCTTAGTTCCAAATTGCGAAACTGAATACAAAAATCTAAAGCAGGACCCTGCTAAAATTGCAGCGCCAACCCCTTTTAAGTCCAAAGAGAAATCAATGTGGCGACCACCTGAATAATATCCCATATTATAGAATGGGGGTTTATCACCCGTATATAATTTTCTTTGTTCCGCTTTATATTTTTGATACCAACTTTGTGGATTCATATTTATCTGTAAAGATTCAGGTATGCCACTTTGAGATTTATCACCCGCAATAATCAAGGTGCTCATAGCAAACAATAAAAACAATACAATCGAACAAACATGATTGGATCGCACAATTGAATTCATTATAACCCCTGTAAAACAATCTATACAGCTACATATAACATGTATCATACAGTATATATTTTTTCCACAAAACACAAAATACAAAACAATTTTATTTTCAGAAGAAAAACTGATTTATTTTTCTTTTTTTACAAACTGAAATCGTTATAGAAAAATAAAAACATCGAGTTTTTATACTAAAACTATTGCTATTTTATTTCCAAATCTTATATCTTATAAATGTAAAAAAAACCTTTCTCACAAAAAAGGAGAAGATAATGAAAAAAAGAACAGTCAAACGTGCAGCGGCTAAACGTAAAGTTGTAAAAAGAGCTGCTCCTAAGCGTAAGGTAGCGAAAAAAGCCGTTAAAAAGGCTGCTCCGAAACGTAAAGTAGCTAAAAAGGCTGCTCCTAAGCGTAAAGTTGCAAAAAAAGCTGCTCCTAAACGTAAAGTAGCTCGCAAAGCTGCTCCTAAGCGTAAAGTAGCGAAAAAAGCTGCAGCGAAACGCAAAGTAGCTAAAAAAGCTGCTCCTAAAAAAGTAGAGCATGTTCATCATGCAGCTGCTCCAGTCCTTCGTCCTATGAAACGCATCTCTCCTCGCAAAAAGCTTGGTTAGATCCTTCTGTTAAGAAGATAAATAGGGCTCCTTTAAAAAGAGCCCTATTTTATTTGATCAAAATCTAAATTTTATTCGATTAACCTAATTTTGGATACTGTTTATGCCAATCAGTCATCTGCTGATACGCATGACCAACTTGGAACAACTGCTGCTCCGATAAATTTGGCCCTAAAATCTGAAATCCTACCGGCATTCCATTTTTGGTAAAACCACAAGGTACAGAAATCGCAGGGATTCCCGCAATGTTTGCAGTACACAAGAAATAATCTTGTAAATCCATCTGTAATTTATTGTTATCAAACTTGCCCATTTCAAACGCGGGACACGCCTGAGAAGGCATAATCAACACATCGCACTGCGCAAATGCATTTTGATAATCTTTACGAATGAGAGCTTGTACCTTTTGAGCATTATGATAAAACTTTGCAGCATATCCAGCTGAAAGCACATAATTACCAATCATCATTCGAACTTTAACTTCTTTACCAAAACCTTGGCTACGACTTTGCGTATATAAATCTATTAAATTGTCTGCATCTGATGCTCGGTAACCATATCGAACGCCATCAAAACGAGATAAGTTTGATGCTGCTTCTGCACGGCTGATAATAAAATATGTCGCTGCACCATAATCCATAGTTGACAATGTAATATCAGATAGTGTCGCTCCCGCTGTTTGTAGCGTTGTAACAGCACCAAGAACCAACTGACGAACCTCGCTATCAAGGCCATCGGTATCTAAAGCATTACGAACAATACCAATTCGTAAACCACGCGGCAATTTACCATCAAGGTTTACCGTGTAATCTTTTTTCTTAAGTTGTACCAAAGATGAAGCATCTTTAGGATCATGCCCAGCCATAGCAGAATAGACAAGCGCGCTATCATACACCGTACGTGTAGCAACACCAATTTGATCCAACGATGATGCATATGCAATCAGTCCATAACGAGAAACAGAACCATACGTAGGCTTAAGTCCCACAATTCCACAAAACGCTGCTGGATGACGAACAGAACCACCCGTTTCACTACCAAGTGCCCATGGTACCATCCCTGCAGCAACTGCAGCAATCGATCCACCACTTGATCCACCAGGTACACAGTTTACATTCCACGGATTTGTCGTTTTGAAAAACGCAGATGTTTCTGTTGAACTACCCATTGCAAACTCATCCATATTTGCTCTACCGACAAGCAAAACACCTTCTGTGCGCAACCAGTCAATTGCTGTCGCATCGTACGTTGCGCGGTAATTTTCAAGCATTTTAGAGGCACATGATGCAATCCGTCCAGTTTGACAAATATTATCTTTGATTATTCCTGGAATACCACTCAAAAGTCCACCCGGGACATATTGACTGACAATCGATTGTTCATCAAAGATTTCTAAAGCCGATTTAATTTTTGAGTCATGCGCTGCAAACTGTTCAAGTGAGTGCTTAAGCACCTCTTGATACGAATACTCTTTGTTTGCAAGGCCATGTTTAATTTCTTGAATTGTTGCAAAAGATAATTTGTGCATACCAGCTCCCTAGTCTATTAATTATCAACAAATTTAGGAACCACAAAATAATTATCTTCGCTTTGTGGAGCCTGTGCTAAAATTTCAGTGTTTGAAGTAGGAATTACTAGATCCTGTCGATCACAGTTTACATTTTTTACACTGACGACTTCTGCTTGCGCAGCAATTTGTACAACTCTTTCTGCATATGAAATAACATCGTTGAACTGAGCAACGATACTATCAAATTCATGTTCCTCGAAAGAAACACGAGTCATCTCAGCAATTTTTTTTACTTCTTCTTTTGTTACTTTAGCCATTGCTAGCCTTTTCTTTTTGTTTTTTCCAATGATCTTGACGTAATCGATAAATATACACAATGCTCATGAGTCCATTGCCCAGTAAAAATGAGGCATAAGTCACCAACATTTTAACTACCGTTGTTTGAAATTGCATATGGGCAATAACGTATGTTGCAGGAATAAAAAAGCATGCAATCACACCAACTCGTGTGACCATAACCGTTTTAACATCTCCAGCACCACGAAGCGCTCCAGATAAAATCAACTGTAACAAATCTATCATGATAAGTACACTCAGTGCTGGAAAGATCGTTGCTACCAAATATCCAAATTCACCATTTTGATCAAAAAATCCTGCAAACCATAACGGCCAGAGTGATCCTATCAGCAAAATAGTACCAACCAGCGTTGAAGCAATAACTAATATTTTTTTGATATTGGCATTAATATCATCCCAATTACCACGCCCTAAATCATTACTTACTAAAAATGTAACAATTTGAGCACATGCTATGGCTGGTATAAATGCAAAACGTTCCATAATTTTAATACATGAAAACGCAGCTCCGGCCTGAGCTCCCAGGTGCGACATGCAAGAACCAAGCCACGCATACGCAAAAGCAATCGATACTTTATCGATCACAACCGGCAACGATACTAACAAAAGATTTTTAACGCGCTCTGCAGAAAACTTCTGTCTGAGCAGCGAAATATGATATTTATGATGATTTGGAGCACAAACTACATACAGCAACATCACCACACACATGAAAACATATTGCACCAGTGATGCCGTAGCAGATCCCATTAAGCACATTTGAGGAAAACCAAATTTCCCAAAAATCAGAACATAATCAACACTGACAAAAACAACACTTCCCATGGCAAAAACCACCATAGGAACAAATGTGTTTTTAATGGCTCTTAAAAATCCAACCAAAGAAAAATAAACAAACATAAAAAAGATAGAAATAGCTTTGAGTTTCAGATAGGGAATACCCTGCGCAATCATTTCCGGAGAAAAATTATTAAACGCACAGACAAATGTAACTGCTGAGTACAGCCCAACAGACAAAAGTGTGCCCACGCCAATAACTGACCAAAATGCATCAACAAAAGCTTCACCCGCTTTTTTGTACTCAAATAGTCCGTTATAGTAACCCGCAATAATGACGATTCCGATTGGAAGTCCTTCAGCTGCTTTTAAAAACATACCCAAAAAGTTATCGATGATACCAGATACCGCATAGGTACTGGTTGATTTCAAATGACAAATAAACATACAATCAATAAAATAAGGTAAGAAATAGATTATTAACGCTGTAATACATTCAGGATAAAAATATTTCAACAATCGAGAGTATGATTGTCCACCCTCAATATGAAACCATGAACGAATACGAGCCAAACAATCTAATTTCATATAAAATACCTTTCCGATGGAAACAATTATGATTTTTTGTCATGTTTAAAAAAACATAATTGTCGTTGCTTTTCCCCTACGATGTATAACAAACATTTATCAAGATACTCTTTTTCCTTCGAATTTGGTATCCAATTTTTTGATGCCCAGTAGACAAATATGCTTTGTTGATACGGAGAAGATGGTTTGAAGATGCGTAGTAATTCTTCCACGGGCAATGATGCGCGCGCGATAAACAAATCGATCGGTTCTTGGAATTTACGCAAGAATGTACGCCAATCATCCGTATGCACAATAACATTGGTCAGTCCAAGCTCTTGAATTACCAAATTAAGAAAATGAACCTTTTTTAAATTCACTTCAACCAAATTGAATCGAACATAGGGACACATGATAGCAAGTGGAATCCCTGGAAAACCTCCTCCAGAGCCTACATCAACCAACCCACGCACCGTTTGCATATCATGTTGTTTAATCAGCGACAATGAATCGTAAAAATGATCTGCAACGATTTCATCTAAAGAATCGATAGCTGTAATATTATATTTTGCATTTTCCTGCATCAATAATTGTAAGAAACTTTGAAATTGATTTTGTTGCTGCTCTGAGATGCTATATTCTTTTAAAAATTTTTTCCACACGACACTCGACGTCAACTGGGAAAGGTCAGTCATCATGATTTTATTCTCTAATTTAACCAAATACTGTTTATTTTTTACTTTTTACAGGCTACTCCCACTCATTTTATTAGTATACGATTTTAAAGGAGCATATCCAGCAGATTCTATGATTCCCCCAACGGCCCACAGTGCTGATATAGTAATTTTATCATGTAAGTACAGCTCGCAACTCTGGAATTCTTAAACTAATTCATGATACTCTGTATAAAAAAGGAGAAAAAAATGAACAATTTCTACAAAATCAGTTTTTATCTAATCTGCCTCTCTTTCTTTCTTCCCGCTTACTGCAGCGATACGGTAGTAACTCTTTTCCTTCAAAAATATCCTTATTTTAAATTGCATCAGAAAAAAGCATACGACCAGGAAAAATATTCTAAAAAATTACGCCAACCTACCTATGTTTACAAAAAAATAACCCAATCAAATAATTTCTTTAGTCATGGCGCTCCTGGAATATCTTGCCTGTATGCAGGACGAATAGCACTCAGTGATCCTAATGGACAAGTTACCTTTCCTCGTCAGCAGCAAACACGTGATATGCATATCCTGGTTACCAAAGGCATACAACCAGCTTACATGATCGCACCTGCCACAGTGCACAACTGGATGCTAGATAGTAGACATCCATCAGAAATATACAAGATGACATTCAAGCACGATCCAAAAACCACACTACAGTATTATGAAACGACAAAACACAAACTAACCAATAACAACATTCCGCTCAATACCATCATCCTGATAGCTGATCCAGAAAACATTTTCATTCCAATGGGAGCAACAGTGATAGATTCGAGTCCTAACATTGTGCTGCCAATCATCTACATCAAAAAAGGATTCTGCTTCGTGTATAACTCTTTATACACCCTAGCGATAAAACAATATTTCGAACAAACAGAAAGTACGCTTAAGCAAGACATAGCAACAATTGCAAAAATAGAACAAATAACATAAAAGAAGAAGAGAGCGGGTTTTGATTCCCGCTCTCTTCTTCTTTAAACACAAATATTACAATGCAATATTACTATGCTGCTTGGATGTTAAATGTTGGAGCTCCTGTAAATTGTATGATCCAAACTTGATCAGCCGATGGCTGAGAGCTAGTAGACCATGGAGTATTATCACCATCATTAAAGCCAATAGATAATCGGGCATAACCAATATTCCACACGTTATCGTTACTTACTAAGTTGCCCAAGTAATTACCGTTCAAGTCATATAACCACACACCCATAATACCAAAAACGTTTTGATTTAAGCTCGTTGAATCAGCTATAAATGCACCCGAGGCTGGACCGTATTGATTAGCAGGTAGCAATATTGGTAAGAATACCACCCCTTCTTGCCATGTTGCAGCCGGAATAGCCTGCAATGCAGCAATCGTAGTTGCATCATCAAAGTTGGCAAAGTTACCACCACCCTGTTGTCCATTAAGGACTTGAGTATAAATAGTAATTGCCGTTACCGTGTTAGATGTTGGAACATACGTTTTAACTGGTCGCTGAGTAAAGTATTTCGTAATTCCAGGATTATTACCTTCCAATGAACCAAGAATTTTAGTCATATTCGCTTGTAAATTCGGTCCAACAGGAGGATTAAATACAGGAATAGTAGGAGCTTTTGTACCATTAGTGATGGTTAACACACATGGATAAGAACCATTATTAAATCCTGAATATCCTGATGCACCAAATCCAATACTGTTCGTCCATGCACCATTTGGAGTAGGACCATTATCCGTAAAGCTGCTCATTGGTATCGACATACCACCAAGCGCATCTCCCGATGATGCATCATACACAGCTACGTAGAATGATGTAGGATTTACGGAACTTAAGTTAGTAATAATATTATTATTTTCATCCATACCAAGAACAACAATGCTAATTCCAGATTCCCAATTACCACGACTTACAATTGATGAAATGTCTGGAGCAAGTGGATACTGTGATCCCCACGCATTACTCCAGAACATGATTCCACCACGAGGATTAAAATTCATATTCATAAAGCCTGGCATTCCAGAAATATTAGCATCTACCCAATTTACAACACTCAATTGTGCGCCATTTTTAGTCATGAGTGCGTCAAGTTCTGCAACTGACTGCGGAACATTTGCAGGAGCCGAAATACCAAGCTGTTGATCTGGCAGTAACCCACCAACCACAGTAGCATTCGCTTGTCCTGAGAACTGATAACTAATATTAGTACTTGTCCACGGTGCGCCTGTATATAATACATTCTTGTTATTCTGTATTAATGGGAATATTGCCGTAAACAGCTCTTCAGGCACTTGTTGATTACGACTTGGAACCACAAAAGCTGTTACTATCATATCAAACCCTTGTGCATTTGGCACAACAGTAGGACTAATATCTGATTTAAATATTAATTGGCCATTATTTTCAGATAATACGTTATTAATCATTGGCATATATTGTGGAGCAATTGCGTGTAATGGCAACTCAGCAAATGTTCCATCTTTAAATAAAGGCGAGAACCATAACTGTTCCAATTGTACTTTTGCTGATGGGATTGGAATAGATAAATCTGCATTTGGATATCGAAGTCTTACTTGCCCAACAGCGCCTGTCATGTAAATAGTTGCACTATCTCCACTCACCGATACTGTTTGATCATTCGGTATCGTTGTTTGACCATCGAAGCTATATGCCAACGTAACACCTTGTAATGTCCCTGTTCCAACCGGTACGACGATTGGTGCAATAATAGGCTGTTGATTTCTCATGTCCCAAGCAGAGATTACAATGTATGGAGCTTGATACGAAACATCAATAGCCACTAAATCTTGTACTGCATTATTTAATTGCCCAATGTTAAAACTTGCTTGTTGTCCGCCTTGCTGAACAGATGATAGATCAAGAGATATCCAATCAGCATCTGTTGTTGTAGAACCGAAATCAGGCAATATATGAACTGTTTGTATCGGCTGACCTTTTCCTTGAGCATCACGATATCTCATATTCAATATTTGCGAACTGTCTGTTATAGCTGTTGCAAGTGGCATCGTAACATCTACAGGAATTAATGTTAACGTATTTCCTCCTGCAATGTTTTGGAATACTTTAACGTAATCTTGATTACCAGTATCCACACTAAGCGTATATCCAACAAAGATTCCCGTTGTTGCTAATCTAGAACTTTGTTCACTTTGAACAAGAACTGTTTTTGCAATATTGTCATATGCTTGCAATACTAACTTCTGATCGAATGCAGAATATCCACAACCCAGCACTACTTCATGCTGCTTATTTAAAGCTGCATTGATAGTCATTGCATCTGCAGATGAAATTTGGATTTGACCACCACTTTTTAGACCTGAGCCACCCTCTAAAAATATTCCATTAAAAATAATTCGACAATTATTGTTAGACGTCAGTACTGGCATGTTTGCGTATAAATCAGTCGCAAAATTAACTGACTGACCTAATTGAGCAGCCAAAGATGTTGGTTTTGTTTGTCCTGTGAGCTGATAATTTACAACAAAACCATCAAGCGTTAAGCTTTCTTGTGCTGTTGTAACTTGATCAACAGCTGTAGCTAAAATTGTTGCTTTTGTTAAATCCATCGCATATGCCATCAGAGACGAACCATTTGCTGATTGCTCAACTACAATGTTAACCGTGTCACTATTATCGATTGCTTGATTAATTGCCGCTAAATCAGTTGCCGTAAATGCAAAACCTGATGATGACGATCCATCAGAAAATGTTCCATTAATCGTTACACTCTCTACAATTTCAGTGTCTGCAAGTAGCACACTTAAATCTGCATTAACATAATAATCTAACGATTGATTTACAGCTGTTGGTACCTGTAGAGCTACTATTTCATTAGCACCACGAACAAATGAACTTTGTCCCGTTTTTCCTTGCAAACCAAGATTTAATTGGTATCCAATGAAATTACCCGCTGTAATTTGTGCTTGAGTAATAGGGCCACTTACTTCGCCTAACTCAGTATTGCTGGTAGTGTCAACAACAGTAAGCACCATATCGCCAAGACCAAACATATATTCAGGATTAACTGTAATATTAATAATATCACCCTTTTGCAAAGCAGTATTAATTGCTTGCACCATAGCAGCACTCAGCGCTATTGGTCCAGACACAACCGGTGCATCAGAGGCACCAAATACAGCCTGTACCGATAGAGTTGATAGTTCATCAGTCATGCTCACTGTTGGATTTAAAATGAACAAACTTTGATCAGCAGTTAAGCTAAGCGTATTTGTTGTCGTTGCTGTAGCGAACTGATAGGTAACTGTAAAACCAGACAGTGCTGTTTCTATAACTCCTGCAGGTGCTGCCTGTATAGCATAACCAAACATCGTTGATACATCATTTTCATCCAGCAATGCTGCATACACAATGAGATTACCATCAACAGTTGTTGTTCCTACTTGTACAATGACAGCATGTCCATTTTGTACTACAGAATTTAATGCTGCAAATGTTGTTGCGTCAAAAACCACTGGATTTGCAGAGGTCGATCCAAAATCTGCAACAATGCTCACGCTGCTGAGTTGAGCAGTCACAGGCAATTGTAACACTTGATAATCTAATTTAACCAACGATGCACCACCCAAGCTTGAAGCAGCTGATGACTTTGAAACAGATACCGGTGCAAGAGGTTGCAACGGAGCTGTTGGAGGTGTAATGTTTGCAGGAGTGACCTGATTTGAAGGAGTAACCGGAGTTGAAGGCTGTATTGTTTTAGGAGTTGTCTTAGCTGCAGGAGCAATATTTTTCGATGCTAACTGCATAATCTTAAAAAGACGTCCCAAAGTTGGAGTTGAAACAGAATCACCTGCTTGAACATATGCAACCATACTTAGCAACATGATGCTTAAATGTAATTGATTATATCGTTTCATAAAATTCCTTTATTTTTCGCATATTCTATACGATACCTTACTGTACTGCACTCGTAACATTTGGTTGCTGACAATAGAATGCAGGAGCGCCACTTGCTATTGGTATCTGTTTTACATAGGTCGTATTTGCACCTACAGGAGTAGCACTTGTTTCCATGTTAAATCCAACCCAACCCCAAACCATTTGTGTGGTAATCGGAGCAGAACCAGATGCATACACATTACTTTGCGCATCTTCAAGCGTAACAAGAGCTACATAGCTTGATGATCCAGAAGAAACAGGCATAACATTGAAACAAACATACAATCCATTATTTAACAGTTCTTGCGTAATGTTTTGTAAACCATTTTGTTTTGTAAAATCAAATTTAATAAATGCGGTCGAATTACCATCAGTAAACTGTGCACTAATGAAATTTAAGGCTGCAAGTCCACCAGCAATAGAAGCCGGACTGTTATGGTTATACGCCGTTCCAGCAAGTGCAACCACTTCTTGAAGCGATGATGCATTTGCCGTAAATGATGTCGCTCCTGTTGCACCAGCAGCTATTGTTGAAGTTACTGACACCGTCGGTAAACTTGGAACAATAGTAACTGAATCACCAGCAGACATTTGTACTGGCGTCACAGCAGCAGCTTGACCTGTGTATGCATACGCGAGAGAATAATCACTAAAGCTTGATATCTCAGCTGCTGTCACAGGAGATAAATCCATAGCAAGTAACGTATCAGTTACATAATCATAAACACCAATTGCAAGCTGATCATTCATAATTTGACAATTAACCGCTATAGCATGACTTACTGCTAAAGCCGCATTAATATTTGTCATATCTGACGCGCCAAACGCTATTGCTGTGCCAGTCGCAAAGTTTGGAGTAACAGAAAGAGATGTTAACGCGTTAACATCTTGAGGTAACTCTACTACCGATGAAGCAGGAAGAGATGATGTCAACATAATGGTATTTGTGAGAGGAAGGTTATTAATTTGAACAGTCTCATCATCATTTAATAACTGATACTGAATTCCTGTATATGTAAATTGAGCTGCTGTAGCAGGAATTACAACGCCGTTTGCAATATTTGCACTGTTAGTTGCACCTGACGCATTAACCACGGCGCGGCGTGTTTCTTGCGCAACAATGTCGCCTGTAGCATCATATGCTACAAAAGTAGCATCATAACTACCTGATGCATTTTTATCACACTCAACAAACAATGTTAACGATTGTCCAGTTGATAGTGCTTTATTCATATCTACAATGTTTTGTACACTTACTGCAAATTCTGCATATAAATCACCAACATTAGTCGCTGGCCAGACCGACATAGATTGAATTGGTGAATTAATAGCAATAGATTGTGCTGCCGCTGCAAAAATAACTGAACTATCAAGCGATAATCCATTTGCAGATTGTGCTTCTTTTTGACCCTGTACTTCAACATCAATGCTATAATACGAAAATACAGCTGGTGCTGTGATCGGAGTTCCAATTGCAATATTTGCTGTATTGGTAACGCCTGATTTGTTCACAACGCTGTTACGAACTTCTTGAGCAATTTGATTGCCCTGTAGATCATATACCGTTGCTGTAACGTTATAATTTGCATTGCTTTGTTGAACATTAAGCCCAAACATTAAGCTTTTACCTTGTGCAAGGGCAGCATTAATCAAAGCAAGCGTTGCAGCTTTAAAGTTAAACACTGTATACAAATCACCAACGTTAGTTGCTGGCCATACTTGAATACTAGTAATTGCTGCCGGTATTGCAAATGTATTTACTGTGTTCGGCAATAACTTAGTAGCTGCTGGTGGCGTTACTGTAATAGTATCGCTTGTTCCCTTAGGAACAATAGTTGTTTTTGCTATGACAGGAGCAATGTTTCCTGGTGGCGTATTGCCAGATGTTTTAGCTCCAGGCTTAATTTTTCCACCTTGAGATGTAGCTGATCGTATTACTTGTAACACTTTAGTCACATTTACTGCTGCAAATACTTGCAAGCTATAGCAACTGGTTAAAAACATTAACTGATATAACAATTTTCTTTTCATACAACTCCTTTTGATGACAATCGATTTTTCATCATATTTTAATCTCCCAATAAATGTAACCACACCTCCTGCTCTTTAAGTTAATTGACATATATTGACGATGGATTTTCTAAGCTTGAAGATTCATCTTGCAACGCTTGAAAAAACGCTTTTGCTTGTTGTGCTGCTTGCGCACCTGTTTGTTTCCCTGTTGCTCCTAAATAATCTTGAGCATACAAATTTTGTGTTGCCTGTAGCATTGTGCTCATCCAAACACCTAACTCAACAGGATCAGATTGGAATTTTTCGTATCCGTCTTGAGCAAGATTGAAAATTTTTTCAACTAATCCTGGCTGACTATATGGAATTTCCAGCACATTTGATGCAATAACTTTCTGACTACGTAAATATAAAATAAGTGCTGATGCTTGTTGTGTTTTCGCTTTAGCTGATTTTGCAGCCTTAGCAGCAGGCGTTTTACTTTTCACCGTCGCTTTTTGTGGCTGCTCATTGGCTATGAATTCATAGGCCATACCAGCATTTAACAGTAAATTTTTCACTGAATTATACGCATCCTGTTCACCACTATCTACAAATCCTGTCACATTATCTTGCGCTAACTGAGCAACAGAGATAGGCACAGCTTGTCCCGTTGCAGCGGATGTATACGTCACACCATTGACTTTCGCATGGAAATATAACGATATATTTTGATTTCCACCATTAAAATAGGCAGTGTTAACAGCCTCGGTCATTTTAGCGACTAAAGCTGTTTGTTTTAAAGTTTGATATTTATTTTTTGCCGCTAAGAAATAATGTGCTGCAGTAGCATAATGCATCTGTTTAAAATTAGGATACAAAGGCTGCGTGTACGAAATTTGCATACAAGAATTGCCTGCATCTTCAAACAACTGAGCAATATCCATGTTAAATTTAGTAATAGTTGCTGCATCTTTTTTCGGGTCAAGCATTGAAGCCCAATTCACATATCCTTCATTAATTTGATGCAACAACATTTGATAATCATTGATAAAAGGAGCTCCCACTAAACACTGCTTCATCCAGGCAATAAATACCTGATAAATATCTAAGAATGTATCTTTAACTTCAACAGCTAATGTATCAATACTCATCTGCTGTGCATATGCGTACGCACTTTGCGTCGGAGCAAACAATAATGCTTGTGCTCGTATAAGGTTTTTATTAATTTCGGTAAACGTATCTGAAAAACCAGTTGGTAACGTTTGCTGCAGTACTGGTTTATTTTTTACTAAACTTTCTGTCACATGCTGCATCAAATCTTGCGCTGTTGTAAAATGATCATATGCCTCTGATAAATATGCATAAACCATAGATTGCAATACTTCATCTGCTGCAATGACATTGTTTCCTGGTACATACTCAGTACCACCTAAATCAATATTTTGAGTACCTGTAGAAAATAATAAATAAGCACTATCTAAAAATGTCACTGCCGTTGCCATCGTTGAATACAGTGGAGTTGCAGGGCTGAGTGGTACATTTCCACAATTGACCGCCAATATCGTGCCTTCGTCTTGCAGTGTAATCGACACAACCGTACAGTTTTTAAAGTCACCAAGTACCGTTTGAACCTGATCCAATGCACTATTAGCATAGCTCTGTATGTCAGCACTAATTCCTGATTTTAATGTTAAACTATAATCCACAAAACAATCAGTAAAATTAACACCTTGTAACTGTAACAGCTGACTAACCACATATGCGCGCAGTACAGCAAATATATCTTGCTCTTGCGCAGCACTCACGGTCGCTACTTGTTGACTGAGAGCCAATGACTGCAAAGAAGATGGTAAAAAAGTACCACCTAAATCTGTCATGCTAATCTGTTGAAACTGATACTCACGAGCTACAAATTTTTCAGGAATCGATTTTAAATTATTCCAAGTCACATCACCAACCATTTGAACTGTTGACGCAAAAGAAGATGCGCTCAAAAGTGTTCGCATCAAGATTGCTTTTGCGTATACCGTTGCTGCCTGAGGGGTTTGTGCCTGCGCAGCATACAACGTGTGATAGGCATTATACGCATCTTCATATTGCTGCGTAGCATCTGTAAAATCACCCTTTGCAATTGCCGTTTGTGCTTGTTGTACCATCGCTTGTGCTTGAACCGTTTGGACCGATACGTTCACTTTTGAAGATGCCGTTACCGGTTTTTCCATGGTTGCTTTGCCAGCTTGACTGTATGCATCTTGTTTTGATGCTACCAAATTAGACGCCACCAATACGCTGGCAATCCATTCTTTCCATGTTGCATTAACTGAAAGCTGATCTGGAAAATAGGGAACTAATGACTGATATTTATTTTTTTGTGCTGCAGGATATATTTTATCCATCTCTTGTGCATAGGTCATTGCTAACGCCACAGGATTTGCTCCCGTTTGCGTATAGGCATTCACCATCGACTGACTCAATAATGCTAAATATTTAACGATCAACTCAACGTTTTGTATCGTTGCAAAATCAACTAAAGTATCCTTAGTAATCGTTGACTGTGAAATGTTTAAGCTGTTTTCCTCAAGCAAACTAATCATCGCATTCATTGAATATTGCGTGAGCTGTGCAGATGCAAGCTGACTCACACTATTTGACGGTTGCGTAATAAAGTTCGCTAAATTTTGAAACGATGCCTGAACGTCTTGAGTTGTAATTTGACCACTCACGTTACTTTTTATAAACAACGCAATGGTAGGTGCAGTATAGACACTTTGCCCAGATTGATCATTCAAATATGTAAGCCAGAGTGAATCTAATGCGCGAACGACTAAATCAATATTAGTCACCAACGATATTGCTTGAGCACACTGTTGTTGACCAATTGGATCATTTGCCGATTGATATGCTTCTTGCGCTTGTTGATATGATTTATAGACCGATACCATTTGTTGCTGACTCGCAGTTACTTGAGTTTGCACAGCTATCGGATTGTTCACATCAAGCACAATTGCAATTCGACTTGCCTTTGCACTCGCGTTTGTTGTGGCATATAATTTTTGTGCATTTTGATAATCCTGAAACTGCTTCTTAACTGCTTGTGCTTGACTGATCATGCTCGTTGCTTGCGCGTCATTGCCAGCATTTTTGTAAACTGTAGCCAAAATAATATAATATGCACCGATTTCATCATATAAATCTTGTACCGCTGTAGATTTCGTCAAACCAGTGCTCAGTTCATTTTGCCGCTGACTAATCGCCGCTTGATACAATGTAACCATAGAATCACTTAAAGTAGATGGTACCGTTGCACCTTGTGCCACACCATTAATACTCATGCCTGTAACATACACGTCCATGGCGAGTTGATAAGCAATGTAACAAGATGCCAGGGTCCCCGGATCAATGGTTAACGCATAGGATATTTGTTGCACAATATTAAAACATATTTGTACAACAGTACTACCTAATTCTTCATAAAAAAATTGAACGGCCTGATCTTGCTGGGTTGAGGGAAAATATTTCGATACACGAACCACTTCTTTTTGATAAGTCACATATTGTTCCGACATTTTTTTCAGATCTTGATCATAGGGCAAATGATGAGCCACTTCGCTTTGTACCACCAACGCATACCCGTTAATGTAAGCTACATAAGGAGCTATAATTTTTTTATAGGTTGCAAACGCCAAAGAACCTTTATCAAGCACTTTGGATGCAGTTGGTCCAGCTGCAGCATTTAAATCTGCAAGAGCTTTCTCATATTGCTGTAATACCGATGACAATGATGATGGTGCTCCGCATATCTGTGAAACCATGCATATTATTACAAAAAATTTTTTGTTCATATCATCCTTGTGTAGCAAGTAACGAAGATAATCCTGATTGAGATGATGCTACAGTAGTCGTTGGTATCGTTGATCCAACTGTTTGCGGTCCGGTTAAGAGTGTATTTAAACCAGAAGAAACACCAGAAGGAGTTTGAGCTGTTTGAGTTTGCCCATTATTTACCAACGCAGCTAACCCTACAGGTTTTTTTGTAGTAACTATGGGTGATCCAACAGCGCTAAGTAAACTATCAAGACCTGGATTTTTTGGTTTTGCAGCAGGCTCAGCAGCTGTCTGCGTTGCCCATTGTTGCATAAAAGCTTTTAAAGATTGCTGCATTTTTTTCACAGTTGGTTTCGTTGATGCATCATTATTTGAACTACTACTAATATTATCAAGCAAAGAAGTTAGTGAACTTGCGGCAGACTTTTTTGCGCCAGATGCAGTTGAAAATAAACTTAACAACGAAGATAATGTTGGTTTCGTTTTTTTTGTTTGCTCAACAGATAATGTATGTAATGTTTGCGTAGCATATTGTAAGAAAAACAACTGTATCGACAACATCGAATTCTTATACTCAGATCGCAACGCACTATTTTGTAAAATAGTCATTGCCGCTTGAAAATTCGGATTGTTTTGCTTATTTAAAAACTGCTGTAACAGCAAAGATTGATTGCTCGATTTTGAAGCAAGAGAACCAGTACTTGGCGTAGCAGGATTAGAAAGAGCAGAAGCTAAACCGGAATTGACAGGAGTGGCAGAAACAGTCGTGCTTGGTGATTGCTCTTGTTGCAGCAAAGCTCCCAGCCCAGCAGACTCTGGCACTACAAAATGAGTTGTACAATAGAGTAAACTCATAGCTATATATCTGCGATATATAATCATACACCTTCAATCCTTACTACTTTTTTTTGGATCTTGCTTACTTAAACATAATCGACCAAAAGAATCAAGTCTTTTGCTCTTGATACAATCGTTTTAATTCTGTAACGGTTGTTGCATCTATAGCTGACTTATCATTACGATACTGAATAAATCGCGGAAATCGTAACGCAAATCCAGGATTATTGTCAATTTTACCTGCAGTATGCACAGGCGATAATGTTATTTCTTCTGATTTAATAACACATACAATTTTTGGTTCTAACCAAACATCAGGCACCAACTCTTTTGCACAAACGACATTCTTCGGTTGATGCTCCACACGAAGTTCATCACATGCTTTTTTGAGGGTTTTAAATTCATCATCAGTCAGTCCGGTACCAACTTTTGCAACAGTCTTAAATTGATCAGATTGATCATCATACACGCCGAGTAAAAACGCACCTATGCCAAATTTTGCACGCTTACCTCGTCCCACATAATATCCTAAAACAACTCCATCAACCGTATCAAGCAGTGACCCATGCGCTTCTCGTTTTAATTTAATCCAATTAAAATTTCGCTTTCCTGGTTGATAAATTGCATCTTCACGTTTAACCACCAGCCCTTCAAGGCCTGCTCCGATGGTACGTAAAAAATAATCTTCAAGCTGTTGCCCTGTGGTAATATGCTGCTGACTAATGACTTGCAATACTGGATTATTAACTTTTTTAAAAACTGTTTCTAGCTGATTGCGACGATACTGATGCGTCTGCTCAAGCATAGAATGACCATCCAAATACAAAAGATCAAAAATATATAATTGTAGCGGCAATTCTTGACTTACTGCCTCGATGTCATGTTTTCTTTTTCGCTTCACAGTCTCTTGGAAAGGTAAAAACATATCCGTATCTTCATCGTACACAATTGCCTCACCCTCACAGATTAAACTGGTTACTGGCAGCTGCATCACCAGTTGTTTCAAATCAGGAAACATGTCGGACATATCAAGCATATTTCTTGAGAAAAAATGAACCTCTGCCGTTGATCCTGTTTTTTTCACATGTACTTGAACGCGAAATCCATCAAGCTTTGGTTGCGCAACACAATCACCAAGTTTTTCAACAATCGCTTGAGGACTTGCCAGCCTTTCAGCCGCCGCCGGACGAATCGGTATTCCAACTTGAATGCTCATATGCTCAATACCACTGATGCCATCAGATTTTAAGGTAGCTGCAACAAGCCCAAGATCAGCGCAAACATTGTACGCATGTTCAATTTTTTTACTTAAACTTTTATTTCCTGCTTCCATCCAAGATAGTGCATCTAAAAATGTCATATCAGAAAAACCCAATCGCATCGTTTTAGTCACAATACGCACAATGCATTTTGCACCAAGTGCATCACATTGTTGCAGTAACGCAACCAAGGCGTTTGCTTTTTTATCCGTTGAACCTGTACCTGAAATCTCTGCAATCTCTACCAGTTGATCATACACATGCTGTAACGTTAATCCGTCATCTGCTCCATGCCATGCATCAGCTACAACAGTACCCGCATCACCCACCTCTTTAATCTTTTTTAAAACGACATCTTCAGACTGCTGCAGCAACAATGCCACAATACCCACCATTCCCTTGGTAGCAATATTAAACTGTTTGTCTTTATATGCTGGGAACAATGAACCCATAGCTAAATATGCGATAATTTGCGCCTCAAGAGCAGAACATTCTTGCAAAAGTTGTGCAAGAATTTTTGTCATCTCAGTTCGCGATGGCTCTTGTTCAAGGGCATGAAAAGTTTGGGCACATGTCATAAATTTCATAGACAAATCTCATTTTCAATAGACTTAACATCATATTTTATAATTGCATTTTAAAGATACAACATGCTTAATAAAACTCAATAAAGAAGCCCAAGTTTTACCTCAGGCTTCTTTGTTACTATAAAAAATAGGTCTTATTGCGTAATCGTAAATACCACAGGATAGGTACCACTACCTCCTGCAGCATAATTAGCAGCACCAATACCAATTGTATTCGTCCAAGCGTTGGACCATGCAAAATTAGTTCCATTTACTGTAAAACATGATAACGGTACAGGTGAAATACCCATTAAATTACCAGATGCTGTATCATATACCAACATATAAAACAACTGAGGAGTTGATCCTACTAAGCTCGTAATTAAGTTGTTATTATTGTCTACAGCAAGTAAGACAAAGCTAACTCCCGTTTTCCAGTTAGCATTGGATACCAATCCACTTATATCTGGTGCGACAGGGAATGCTGTTCCTTGACCCCAAGCATTTGACCAATACATCAAACCAGCAGTATTACCAAAATTAAAGTTCATATACGCAGGATTTGATGAAAGTCTTGATCCAGTCCAGGCAACTGGATTAAGCTTCGTATTTTCTAACCCTTGTAGAAGCGTTGCTAATCCCCCAAAGGTACTTATTTGAGTACCTGAAAACTGCTGAGGAACTGTATATGTACTTGGTGGGACAATTTGTACTGTTTGATTAGCCAATATTCCTTCTATACCCATCTCACCTGATTGTATTTGACCCCACACATGATAGGTCTTCATTTGATATGTTGCATTTAATATAGGACCAGTATTCTGATAATTCCAATTACCCGCTACATTTGTAGCTGTTGCCGTCGAAATAACATTACCAGACAAATCAGTCGCTGTAGCTGTAGCATTATATCCAGCTCCAGATGAAACCGCAGAAACTGCAATATTAATGATTTTACCTGCTGCAATCGCCGGATTAATTTTAGTTAAATCAAATGACATCTGTGGCCCTTGTGCTCTGCCTGAACCGTTTATTTCATAAAATTCAGGGAAAACACTTAACCAACCAGTAAAAGAACTCACGGTATTAATAATGCGCGCAGGCGCTGGTGGTGTCTGAGATTTTGCAGCAGGAACTGATATTAATATATTTTGCACTAATGTTGTAGCGCTTAAATCGGTAGAAACACCTCCAACAGCACCATTAGGATCAGCAGCTGGTGTTCCATTTGTTCCAGCTGTTCTGGTATAACCAATATATGTTGTTGATAAACTTTTTGTAAACGGCACAACAGCTGATGTTGGTTGTGCCCAATTGGTAGAACTTGCTAAATAAATGGTCGGATACGATTGCTGACAAATTTGAGTTAATGTTGCTGCATCATATGCCGTCATTATCGCCTGATAATTGTTTGCACTATTTGCACTCAACACAAGTTGCACAACAATCGATATGCCATAGGTTAATACTAAATTAATCTTACCTAAATTTGATGTTACATCAGAGGCAGTACCACTCCAAAACAATTCAGCAAATGCTGTACTGCCTGCTGGCGGTGTAACATTAAAATTAGGGCTAAATGTAAACAGACTAAGAGTTTGACCCGCACTCATCGTAATAGCTGCTGTTGTCGGCAGTACCGGAGTCGGAACAGTGACTGGCGCTGGTGCTGATCCCGCCACTATTTGTAATGCTTGAGGATGAGAAGCTGTAACTCCTGTCAACATCCCCGTTTTAGCCATATTTGATGTCTGATACGTAAAGTTCGAATATCCCCATGTCGCTGTTGCTGGAATCACCGCTCCATTATATTGGATCGGTGGAAAATTATTGTTACAAATCATTGTTGTCGTGGTTGTATCATACATTTTATACGATAGCACCAATCCTGCTCCAGCCGTATTCGGTTGTATATCATACACAATATTAACATTATGACCCGCTGCAAACGCCGAATTCATTTTTGCTAAATCTGCTGCACCCACTGGTAACTCGCCAAATCCTGCTGTACCAAATGTAGGACTAAACCAAAATTGAGATAACGTTGCTCCTGTTGGAACAAATATTGATTGTTGATTATTTGGTAGGGCTGCAAGTGCTGTCGCTAATGGTAATGTTGCACTACCACCACCAAACACACTGTCCGACTTTGCAACAGGAACTGATATTAATATATTCTGTACTAAAGCTGTAACACTTAAATTGGTAGCTATTCCTCCAGCAGCTAGATTAGTATCAGCAGCTGGTGTTCCATTGGTTCCTGCCGTTCTAGCATAATTAATATATGTCGTTGATAAACTACTTGTAAATGGCACAGTAGCTGATGTTGCTTGTGACCAATTGGTAGAACTTGCTAAATAAACAGTAGAATATAACTGCTGACAAATCGGCTGCAATGTTGCTGCATTATATGCCGTCATTACCGCCTGATAATTACCCGCACTATTTGCACTTAATACAAGTTGCACCACAACGGATATACCATTTGTTAATGCTAAATTAATTTTGCCCAAGTTTGATGTTGTATCCGTAGCTGTTCCACTCCATAATAATTCAGTGTATGCAGTAGAGCCTACTGGCGGTGTAACATTAAAATTAGGACTAAATGAAAACAAATTGAGCATTTGACCTGGACTCATCGTAATAGCTGCTGTTGTCGGCAGTACCGGAGTCGGAACAGTGACTGGACCTGGTGCTGGTGGTGGTGTATGAACACCTATTGCCTTGCAAATATCGACCACTTTCGTCACTTGCCAACTTTGTGCTGTTACTGTTGGTGCTGTTACAATAAAAACAGACGTGCAACTTAACAGTAAAACTACTGCCATCATTTTTTTATACATATTTTCTTGTCTCATCAAACATTTCCTTTTTTTATTAAAAATCACACGACAAGCTTTTAATTCATAATTTTTTATGATTGCACAGCGACATTGATGTAACATTTTAAAAAAAAACGCATCAACAATTCAATCTATTCCACAATAGTGCATAAAAAGATTATTGAATACCAAACTTACACAAAGATGAATTATGTTCAAGAGAAAAATATATGTTTTAAAAAAAATGGTAGCGACGCAGGGACTTGAACCCCGGACCTACAGATTATGATTCTGCCGCTCTAACCACCTGAGCTACGTCGCCATTTAGAAGAATGTCTGAGAAAGTTGGGTCTTTGCATGAAACAAAGACCCATATATTGTCAATTTATAGATCCTAGTATACTAAATACTAAGCTTTTGTACATTAAAAAATTTCAAATAAAATTTAAATAATGATTTCAAGAAGAACAAACCGGTAATCAGTGTTGTTATGATACCAATCATCATCGTAACCGCAAATCCTTGGATAGGACCAGTTCCGAAATAGAACAGAACCAAAGCAACGATAAAGGTCGTAATGTTTGAATCTAAAATAACCCACATAGCTTCAGAGAACCCATCTTCAACAGCTGTTGACAGACTCAACCCTTCGCGAATACCTTCTTTAATTCGTTCATAAATTAGAATCGATGAATCGATCGCCATACCAACAGTTAAAATCATCCCAGCAATACCAGGCAACGTAAGCGTTGCATGCAATAATGCCATGAATAATAACAAGAGAATGATATTATACACGAGTGTTAAAAATGAGAACACACCGCATAGGCGGTAATATAAAACTCCAAACAACAGTAAAAGAACTAAACCGATCACACATGACATCAAGCCTTTGTAAATAGCTTCTTGTCCAAGTGTTGGCCCGATTTGACGCTCTTCAACGAAATCAACTTTTGCTTTAAAAGCACCAGATTTTAATAATTTCGCAAGCGTTGTTGCTTCTTCTGATTTAAAGCTACCTGAAATTTGTCCCTTAGAACCAATTGCAGATTTAATGCTTGCCACTTGAATAACTTCATCATCAAGCACAATTGCAAGTAATTTACCAATGTTTTCGCTGGTTAACTCATGGAAGCGTTTTCCGCCTTCTTCGTCAAATTCGAAACTTACACCCAAATCAGTACCAAATTCTCCGCCAAATCCAACTTGTGCGTGTTTGAAGAATTTTCCAGTAACTGGTGAATATGTCGGTAGCAAATAGTACATTTTTTCTTCAAATGCACCGCGTCTTTGACCAGGAACAATGATTGTTCCTTCTGGAAGTTCATGATCATATTTTGAAAGCAAAGCTTCTCTGCTTCCTGCACTATCTTCAACTAATTTGAATTCTAAAACCGCTGATTTACCAATCATGGTTTTTGCTTGATGCGGATCGCTTACGTTTGGTAATTCTACCACGATTTGCTTCACACCTTGTTTGCTAATATGAATTTCGCTCAAGCTCGTAAAACGGCTTCGTAAGATTTCAATGTTAGCTTCAACAGCATCAGATAATAACTTAGATAACAATGCGTCAGGTAAACTAACCTTAAGCGTTGCACCATCGATTGTATATTTTAAATGTTTTTCTTCTGATTTTAAGACTGATTCAGCTTCAATTGCAACGTTGACTGTGTTAAATTTACAAACAAGACCATCATTGACTAAAGACGGCTTACTCTCAAGCTCAAGATGAGCTGCTTTTAATGCTGATTCAAATGTTCGTATTTTGTCACCGAAATAATTTTTGACGACATCGTCAGTCTGAACTTCAAGGGTAATATATGTTCCACCCACTAAATCAATACCAAAACGAATGTCTTTTTTACCATGCCAATATAGATAGCCACACATTGCTGCTGCAAATAGTACCCAAAAGGTAAATCCAGCAGTAAGGACTTTTGGAAATGATTGATTCATGAATTCTCTCCAAGCGCTTATTATTTAAACATCTTCTACTTGTACTATAAACCAACATTGCGCAACTATCGTTACGCAATTAACTTCCAACATTTTTTTCAAACTATAGATAGTAAAATAAAATTTGGTGCCGAAGAAGGGACTCGAACCCCCACAAGATTTCTCTCTCAGCCACCTCAAGGCTGCGTGTCTACCAGTTTCACCACTTCGGCATGTATCACTTAGATTATCAGATCAGATGATATTTTCAATGTAAAAAACAATATTTTTAATAGCCCATCAATCGACAAATCATTTCCTGCAATTTGCACAAAATAGTTTGCACACAACATACAGCCATACAAAACCAATCAACCATTTTATCCCACAAAGGTACAAGATAGCCTATTGCAGAGCAAAATAGTTCTTGATACCAAGTTGGTTGGCACGTTGATTTTTTCTTTGATGATTTTGGTGCAGACTCATCATCTGTATCTTTTGCATCCTGATGAGATTGTGACGCAGCTAGCGCTTTCGCTTTAGCATCATCACGTTGTTGGAATATAAGGAAATCACCCTGCTGATCTTTTTGCAATATCGCCTGCAACTGTAACCCTTTAGTCTGTAAGGTCTGCGTTGTTGTTTTAATTTGATTGATAGTTTGCGTAACCTTAGTTACCAACTGACTTTGCAAATATTGGAATAAATTAGTTTGGAGATAGTGCATTTTTTGCTCTATGTTTTTATTGAAATTTTCCATTTCATAATAAAGCACGCGAGCTTTTTTATCATCCAGCTCCATACCAATCTCTTTAAAATTATTCCAAGCCTTTGTTTCCAGGGCGCGACATGCATCAATCTCTTTGAAAGCTTTCATCATAGTTTTATCAACTTGATCATCCAAATCTTCAATCAATTTAAAATCTTTGCTAATTGCCTGAAACTGCACCTGCTCTGCTTTAACTTTTAATCGAACAGAGCGTTCATCAGATGCCAAATCACCGCCACGAATATCTTGCTCTGTTGTTAAATCCTGCGCAACAGCTTGAAGCAATTCATCAATCTGACCTTTTTGAAATCCGATGTTTTCATAAAAATCATCAATTTGTTGTCCAACTTGATTTACTTCATGAACGAATTTCATACGAGTATCGGATGTACGCTGAATCGTCATGCGTATTGCTTCAAATAATTGCTCTGCTTTTTTATACCAAACTCGCTTTTCCAACCAGTTTCCACCAGTATCAATATGCAAAGTATCAAGACCATCCGCCACAACTTCATGCACATCTGTAATCTGCATTTGAACATGAGGAGCTTTCGGCAAATCACTGCTTTCAACTGGGGCCTTTGCCATCACAGGCATTGGTGCTCCCACAACTTTAGCAGCAGGTGCCGCCATGACTCCAGGAGGTGTCGCGACAGGAACTGTTTTTGCAACAACTGGACTTACTGCAACTTTAGGCATAATCGGCTCAACAACAGGCGCAACTTTTGGAGCTAGCGCTGGAGTTGTCTTGGGTTCCTCTACAGGAGCAACCTTTGGTTCAACCGCGGAAATAGCAGGAGACGGAGCAACAGGTTCCGCTACTGGCTCAGCGACTGGAGCAACATTTGGTTCAACTTCTGGCGCAACGCCCGGTGCTGCAACTGGAGCTACTTTAGGTCCAACAGCTGGTGCTACTGGAGTTGCTTCTCGCGCACCTGCAACAGGAACACCTGTCTTTGGAGCGGCCAAACTAGATAACAACGCATCTAAATCCTCAGCGTGAACAGATCCTACCGTAGCTACCATTGTTATCAAAAAAACAGATCGCAGCATTACCATGAAAACTCCTTTTTTGCAGCAACTATAATGTTTTTGCAATATCTTTTAATTCATTCATTAAACCATTGGAAAGTTCTTCAGCTTCCCAAGAAGTATAACTCCAACGAACTCCAGAATCAACCTTGGTCAATACTGAACAATCTGATTTAATATCAATAATATCAATATGCACAACATTCATTAAAGGATGCACAACCGATGGTGCACGAACAACACCAGCACGACCAAGCACGCTGTATGCAATATTGCCTTCATCCATAAAACAGATCATCACTTTTTTCTGCCATACCATATTATGGTATCCTTGATGATTTTTATGAATAGAAATCAAAATACTTTCGTATCCCTTAGGAAATATAACCTGAATTGGTGTCGTATGAGGCACCCCTTTTTCTGAAAATGTTGCAAGAACACCTACTGTTTGACCTTTTTTTAACACTTCATACAAATCATCAGGAAGCTTTACCCCAACATGTTTTGCCATAACAAAAACCTTTCAAATTTTATCAAATATTATCGTATTTTTTTCTATTCTGAAAACAACCGCAACGTAACTTCATTCTCTAAAGCATACCCTTTAGGAGTCAATCGAATAACTCCGTCTACATACATGACTAAGCCCGACTGAACCAACAAATCAATGTTCTGAAAAAAAAGCACTCGCTGCTGCTCAGTAATATTTTCAAGGTACAAATCAACCAAAACACCTTTTGATTGTCTGAGTCCCAACATTAATTTTTCTAACATAATCTGTTGACCCGAGAGCTCTTCTGACATTTCTATCACCGATTGCCCTGAGGACAACTTTTCAATGTATTGCCCAAGGTTTTTACTGTTTTGAAATCGTACCGTTCCGTTAAAAGAACAAGCACCAAGCCCAAACCCTCGATATGCTTTGCGATCCCAATACGCAGCATTATGCCGCGATTGATAACCAATCTTTGCAAAATTGGACAACTCATATCTTTCAAAACCATGCGCATGCAATGTATCCACTGTCCAATCATACAAATCTACCAAGGCATCATCTGGCGGTAATTGAACTCGTTTATTTGTTACCTTAAAATACAACGGAGTATCTTCATGTACCGTCAAAAAATAAATCGATATATGTTTAATTGGCCAATTCATTGCTTCTTGTATCATTTCTTTCCACTCATCATCCGACACACCAGGTAATCCCACTATAAAATCAACCGATAGGTTTTCAAAATAACAGGACGCCTCTTTAAGCACCGCGTACACATCGCTTCGTGTTTGATGACGGTTTAATGATTTTAACACTATATCTTTTAAACTCTGTACACCAATACTTAACCGATTAATACCCGCTTGTTTCCATGCTAGTAACAGTTCTGTCGTCACCGTACCTGGATTTACCTCTATCGTAATTTCAGTTGACTCATCAAATTCAAACTGTTCTCTTAGTGTAGCAAACGTGTCAAGTAGGTGCGGTGCAGGGTAGGTACTCGGTGTTCCTCCACCCAAATAAATGGTTTTCAGAGCTGGTTTTACAGGTGCATCATGCACAAAAGTTTCTATTTCTTTTTTTAAGACAGCATGATACTGAGCCATAAACTGCTCATGCGAAGCCATCGCAACAAAATCACAAAAATGACATTTATAAGGACAAAATGGCCAATGAATATACAGGTGCTGTACATCAGAATACGAATAACTCAAGATTTCCCCGTGGTCTCAGCCGACTTACTCGTTTCAATTACAATGTGCTGCAATAATGCAATGTCTTCAAAAAGCATTTGCTCAGATACAGCATCATAGGCGAATTTAATACGAAAGGCTCTATCAAAAAATTCCTGCAATAAGGATATCATATTCTGTGATAAATTTCCATGCAGTAAAGATACTATTTGTATATCTGACTTATCATGCAAAACGATATTATAACGGGACGCTAAGTAGTTTTTTATCGTAGCTGTCAATTTAAAATATGCATCATGCAATGCGGCTTCAGACACATATGTGTGCGAACGCAAACGGTGCAATTCTTGCAACGCAACCTGCTCACTATTCAACTTTAATCCGGTGCGATATTTTCTAAAAAAATAAAATAAAACGATGAGCAACAAAATAAATATGAATATTATCCCTGCTTTGCCATAATACCAAGATGGACAGTACCATAAACCATATACCTCAAAAAGACCTTTTTGAGCTACTTCCATATTTTGTTCCTACTCAACTTAATAGATCATTCGTTTTTGAAAAAAAGATACTAAATCATGCATAAAAGTTTTTTGATTGCGCAACACCAATGTCTCGACACCAGCTTTGGCAAGCGATGCTTTTTGATCTTTTAATCGATTGCGTAAACTCTGAGAAATGATACTTTGAGCACCACCCTTGGTGTTGACTAAAGCTATTTTTTGAGTTTCTGGATCTTGCATCCAGACCATACCCACATTTTGCAATGTCATCTCCAAGGAGTCCAAACAAGTAATCGCAACAAAATTAATGTTGCTTAAAATTTTTTTAAGAGATTTTGAAAAATCAGGTGCTATAAAATCAGATACAACTAACAACGTTGCTTTTTTTGACACGTGGGTGACAACATAATCACATAAAGCATTTATATCTGTCTTGCGACCCTGCGCTTTATGTGCAAATATTTGTTCTACGATGCGATGAACATGCAGTTGTCCCTTTGAAGGAGGAATCATATATTCAACATGATCTGAAAACAAAATCAGTCCGATTTGATCTTTACTCCACGCAGCAGCAAGTGCTAAAACTCCTGCGATCTGTTGCATCATTTCTTGTTTTGTTTCTGTTCCAGATCCAAAAAGAGTAGAAGAGGATATATCCAAACAGACCATGAAAGTGCGATTACGTTCTTCGAAATATTGTCGAACATACAAATTACCCGATGATCGAGCAGAACTTTTCCAATCAATTAATCGAACATCATCACCATGCTGATAGGATCTTAGCTGATCAAAGTCAAATCCAAATCCTTTTTGCAAAGACCGCGTTGACCCAACTCCTGACCCACTTAAAATACGTCTTGTATGAAGTTCTAGTTCTTTAACTTTTTGAGCAAGATCTTTCGCAATCATAGATTACCATCCTTGATCCAACAAACATTCTGGCAACTTAATTGATCCATCTTTTTGTTGATAAGTTTCCATGAGTGCAACCATTAATCTTGGAAGCGCTAAAGATGATGCATTTAATGTATGCACATATTCATTTTTACCTTCAGCGGTGCGATAACGCACTTGTGCACGTCGCGCTTGATACTGAGTACAATTACTTGCAGATGAAACTTCATAATAACTATTTTGTCCCGGCATCCATACTTCAATATCATATGTTTTTGCTGAAGCAATACCACTATCTTGCGCAGCTAAGAGCATCGTTTTATAATGCAAACCAAGCTGTTGCAAAATCTCTTCACCACATGCAACCATGCGTTCTAATTCATCATTTGAATGTTCTGGTTTGGTAAATGATACCAACTCAACTTTTTCAAACTGATGAATACGAATCAGTCCCCGCTCTGCAGATCCATACGTACCTGCTTCACGACGAAAACAACTGGTCCAAGATGTTAATCTTTTTGGTAAATCAGATGCTTCAAAAATAGTATCGCGATAGTAGTTCAACAAACTTACTTCTGAAGTAGGAATCATGTACAGATCCTGGCCTTCAATTTTATAAACGCCATCCGCAAATTTTGGCAATTGACCTGAACCTTCAAGGGATTTTGCATTCGCCATGTATGGTGGCAACATTAATTCAAAACCATGTTTTATATTAGTTTTGATCATCAGCCTGGTCAACGCATACATTAAACGAACCGCTTCGCCTTTATACAAAGCAAAATTACTACCCGCAATTTTTGTTGCCGCAGCAAAATCAAACCATCCTAAATCATTGCCAAGAGTGACATGATCTTTTACGGTAAAATCAAAAGTTGGTTTTTTTCCAAAAACGCGAACTTCTTTATTTTCTGGTTTATTTCCAACAGGCACATCGGCCTGCATAATATTAGGACAAGACAAATAATGAGCTGTAAACTGTTTTTCGAGTTCAATAAGCAGTGTTTCTTTTTCTTTTAACGATTTTCCAATTTCTATAGACTTTTGACGTACATCAGCCGTTATCTCGCCTTTAAACGATTTAGCTAAATCGTTTTTTTCTTTACGAAGCTGTTCAATCTCCACGGACATTTGTCGGAATTGAATATCTAAATTGATTAACAATTCGGTATTATACGAAGGATCTTTCTTGAAAATTTCTTTTGTGAACTGTTCAGGCTGTTTACGCAACTCTGTTAAATCTATCATGGAAAAACTCCTATTCGTATACCTATCGTGTTATTAATTTTCTTTCGTATTCAGACAAAAGAATAAGGCCGAACAGAAAACTGTACGACCTTACAATGGATAACTATTTTGCAAGGCGAAATAATTTCAATCTAACCTTACGTACGTTATTATAATTGAACTTTGCGTACTACTTCACGCAAATTTTTGCCAGCTTTAAACTTAGGCACTGTAACGCTTGGAATATGGATCTTTTGCTTTGTCGCTGGATTAATTCCTTTGCGAGCTGACCGCTCAGAAATCCAGAAACTTCCAAAACCAGTGATAGAAACTTTTTCACCTTTTTTTAAGCAACGCTCTATAATTCTTACTAGCGAATCAAGTACTCGAGCAATGTCTTTTTTGCTAAAGGTTGTTTCTTCGCTTAGCGCGTCAATTAATTTAGTTTTATTCATAAGGTCTCCTTACACGTACATATAACGGAACACTGCTTATCACTAAACTACTACTAAACTTTTTGCAGTTCATGTAGACTAGACTAAATCTATTTAGTTGTTTGTCAAATAAATCTGTGAAAAAACCTGATTTCTAACCAAAAGGATCTCCTAATGTTGTTAGACACCCACTGTCATCTAAACATAATGATACGAAATTTTCAAAATATAGAGCCATTTCAACCGTTTACAAAAGATGAAATTGAGATGTGTAACTTATTTATTGCACAAGCAAAAAATCAACAAGTTACAACACTCATTAATGTTGGAACTAATTACATTGAAAGTATTGCGTGCGTTGAAATGGCAAAATTATTTCCCAATTGCTTTGCAACTATTGGACTACATCCTAATGACGCAGATCAATCATGGCAAAACGTTATGCAAGAATTTGAAAAACTACTTCTTAAAAAAACAGAATTAAAAATTGTCGGCATTGGTGAATGCGGAATTGACAAACATTATCCAAATTATAATTTAAGGTTACAGCAAGATGTGTTTCATGCACAAATACAAATGGCTCTTGCACATAACTTAGCACTCGTGATTCATTCACGTGATGCAGATCAGGAAACGTATGACGTTTTAGCACAATATAAAAACAAACCAAATTTTCGTGGAACTATTCACTGCTTTTCTTCCAACGAACTCTACGCACAAAAATATATAGATCTTGGTTTTGTGCTCGGCTTTGGTGGCACAGTCACCTATCCTAAAAATGAAACGCTGCGTAATGTTGCAAAAACAGTTCCTCTATCAAAAATAATATTAGAAACTGATGCTCCATTTTTACCACCACAATCACTGCGCGGCAAACCGAATGTTCCTGCAAACATTAAAATAATCGCAGAATTTATTGCGCAACTACGCAATGAGTCTTTAGATACTGTTATGGAAACGACAGCGCAAACATCACGAGATTTATTTGGAATAATTACGACATCCATGTAATATACAACTGCTAAACAGTTCAACCCTTGATACTAGATCAACATTAAGGATCAAATGAAACATCAATATTTTAAAGCCCTAAAATTATGTATGTATGCACTGTTATTATCGTGCAAACTACACGCTATCGACATACAAAAAATATCTTGCTTCGACTTTATAAAAATATTTCCACAGACAGAAATCATGCATAGTACAGGCAAAGTTTATTTTGACCTAGGAAGATATCCAATGATACAAAACGATGAGCCATCCCAACCTGTTAGTTCTGGATATTTTTTAGATTCATTTATGCTATCTATTCCAAATGGCATTGTATTGCTTGACACACAAGAATTTTACGCATATATCAACAACTACTTCATCAACGAAACAAAAATACGATTAATGGAACCAGAATTACTTTGCAATCTCAACAACAAAACTATCCCGGAAAACATTATCCAAATTAAAGGCACTGTAATACTGCTTACCAACTCTTTTAGTTGGTGCTACTTTCATTGGATCAATGATATTGTGAGCAAACTAGCCCTGCTTGATTTATACGAAATAGAATATGATTATATTTGCATCCCGCAATATAAACCATACATGCGAGAAATGTTAGAGCTATGGGGCATTCAAGCTCATAAAATTATACCAGCACAGTTAGGTATGTGCTTTCAAGCTGACAAGATTATTATACAAACATCTCTTGCAGGCTTAAATCCAGAAATACAAACATGTAGCAATTATATGCAACATATTACGGCTCACTATCTTCGCAAAACACTAATACCGCCAGCACTCCAAAAATCAACTCAACAATTTTGTCCTAAAGTATTTATATCTCGCAAAGATGCACAAGGACGACGCCCAATATCGAATGAAGATGAAATATTTGAACTATTTGCTGCCCATGGATTTGAGCGATATAGCCTGGCAGAAATGTCTTTGGCTGATCAAATTTCCTTATTTCACAATGCAACAGACATAGTTTCATTTCACGGAGCAGGACTCACCAACATCCTATTTTGTACACAAAAAACAGATATCGTTGAGATCTTCCACAATCATTACGATATTGCATATTGGGCTCTGGCCCAACTGCTTCATTTAAACTATTCCTACATTGATGGCATGAACGGACAAAAAATAATGCATGGAACTGACATAGATGCACCCTTTCCAGTAGATTTAATTAAAAACCACCTACGAACGAAGGGTTATTGTTAACAGACAACATGAATGAATAATAACTTTTTAAGCATATAAAAAAGAGATTTTATGAAATATGATGCATCACTTAAAAAAACTTTATTCTATATATTACTACTTTGTAGTCCTATATTATATGCCACCACCATTGAAAAAATCTCAACTCTTGATTTTGTACAAAAATTTCCTAACGTTACATTATTGCATAGCTCAGGAAAAATACATTTTGATTTTGGAAAACATCCTTTATCAGATATACCACAACCATACACCATCGAAACGGCAGGCTTTTTCTTAGATTCTTTTATTTTAACAATTCCTCAAGGAACTGTTCAGTTGGGTTCTTCGGAATATTATCCTTTTGTAAATGGTTATTTCATTTCAGAAATGCAGCTTAGATTTGAAAAACCAGAACTGTATAATGACCTGAAAAATATATCCGCGCCCCAAGAAACAATAAACATTAATGGTCGAGTTGCTGTAATTACCAATATTTGGGCCTTTTGTTATTACCATTGGATCAATGATGTAGTCAGCAAATTAGCATTGCTCGAACTGCATGGCATAGAATATGATTATCTGTATATCCCGCAATACAAACCATTTATGAAAGAAACCTTAAATTTGTGGGGCATTGATCCTAATAAAATTATTCCTGCAACTTTAAACATGCAAATTCAAGCAACCGAAATCATTATCCCGACCAATATTTCTTCCATTAGCAGTAATATTATTCTTGGTTGTTATATGCAAAATACAATATTGCACCATATTCGCACCAAACTATTATCAAACATACCTACATTGTCTAATCATAAATTTTCACAAAAAGTATATATTTCCCGTAAAGATGCGGGTAACAAGCGCCAAGTATTTAATGAAGATGAAATATTTGAACTATTACAAACTAAAGGATTCCAAAGATATTGCTTAAGCAACATGTCAGTTGCTGATCAAATAGCTCTCTTTCATCATGCAACAGATATAATATCTGTTCATGGAGCAGGCCTGACCAATATCATATTTTGCAAACCTCAAACACGCATTATTGAAATCTTCCAGACCCATTATGATGTTATGTATTGGGCTCTTTCCCAAATGCTTGACTTGAATTACCAATATATTAACGCAATCGATGGCAATGTTTTATTTAATCCATTACACCAAGGAACATCAATTTCATTAGATTTAATCCGCAAAACCATCTAAACGCACTCTTAACATACATTGTAACACTTGATAGTTCATAATTCTTTTGTTATGGTTATGATGTTGTTTTTATATAAGGGTTCAATATGAATCAAATGACTTATCTAGCTATCTATCATTCTCGTCAATCTCTATTTTTATCCCAAAAATCAGCACCCCTTTGGGGAATACATACATCTTCTTTATAATTTTCATTTCAATAATATTTTATAATTTTTTGTATTAAGGATTGATATGTTTGATACAATGCTAGCCGCATTTGGCATATATTGCTGCCTCCTTTTAAGCATCGGCTTTTATTTTTATCGCGTCACAACCAACCAATCATCATTTGCGCTGGGTAACCGTTCTTTAAATTATTGGTTAACAGCTATTGCTGCGCAAGCAAGTGATATGAGTGATTGGTTATTTATGGGATTTCCAGGACTCATCTATGTCGTCGGATTTTCCGGCATATGGTTTGCAGTAGGACTCGTCCTCTTCATGTTCCTTACATGGCAACTGATTGCACCACAGCTGCGCAGACAAACTGAGCAATATCAAGCACTCACGCTATCGTCATTTTTCGCTCAAACAGTGCAAGACTCTTCTAACTATATTAAAATCTTAAGTGGCATTTTTTGTTTATATTTCTTTACTTTTTACATTGCTGCAGGAATTTTAGGACTCGGTAAAGCGTTAGAAAACATTTTTGATATTCCATATCATACGGGAATCATCATAGGACTTTTAATTTCTTTAACCTATACCCTTTTGGGCGGAATGCTTGCTGTAGCCTGGAGCAATTTACTCCAAGGTACATTTTTACTCGTCTGCATCATCTTTGTCCCGGTATATGCAATTATAACCAAACTCAATGGATTTACAGCTGCCTACCACTCTTTACAGTTATTTGGCGATGATTACTTATCGCTATGGCCTGCTTCAGGTGTTTTTGGCACCATAATGGCAATTTTAAAATGGGGTCCAGGATATTTTGGACAACCACACATTTTAATTAACTTCATGAGTATTAATAAGCCTGAAAATATCTCTAAAGCCAAATTTGTAGGTCTCACTTGGCAAGTTTTAGTACTTATTGCAGCAATCATGGTCGGCATCGTTGGAAAATTAATACTATTTCCAGAGCTTATGAATCGCGAATTAGTCTTTGTGGTCATGGTGCAAGAAATGTTTCCACCGTTCTTTGCTGGATTTATTTTATGTTCAATTCTAGCTGCTACGGTATCAACCATCAATATCCAGTCACTGATTTCTGCGTCACTGATCACACAGGATCTATTCTGTCCTTTGTTTAAAACTCAACCATCACCAGCAACAACGTTACTATTTACGCGCATGGCAATTTTTATTATTCCATCACTATCACTACTCATTGCATGGAATGAAAGTTATAACGTACTAGATTTAGTGCTGTATGCATTTTCAGGACTAGGCAGCACCTTCGGTCCAATAATGCTTATGTCGCTATATTACAAGGGACTCACGCGCATGGGTATGCTAGCAGGACTTACTGCTGGTGCGCTAACGGCTGTAACATGGCCACTTAATCACACCATCCCAGTGCTGGTTGCAGGATATGTAATTAACACAGCAGTCACAATTTCTGTCTCTAAATTATCAAAGTAAACAACAAAAAACCCCGGACTAAAATCCGGGGTTTTCAAATTTAATACTATATCAAACAACTATTTAGGAAATTGCCATACATCTTCACTACAATTTAAAGCAAAAGATACTTTACAATGTCCTTCTTCTGCGATAAACCAAAAGTTATCTATAGAATAAACCGCAAGATTATAATGATGTGCAAAAATATCCACGGCCGATCTCACCGAGTCCCATAGCCAATCATCACCACATAAAATCCCTTTATTATTTGCAACAAAAGGAAAATATGCAACCAAGTCACGATATACAGACTCTGTATCATGAGCCGCATCAATATAAATTAAATCAGCTTTTACCTGGCCGGCAAACAAAATTTTTGCAGCATCCAAAGAATGTTTTTTAATAGGAATAATTTTATGTACTAATTTTGCATGCACAACATTACTTAAAAACTGTTGGTACAAAGTTGGTAACATGCCAGAAAAATTATTATTAAGAGCATGTTCTACAGAACCCTCCCATGTATCAATAGCGTATACCATACCATTTTCAGGTAACATTGATGCTATATGCCGTGTTGAACTCCCTAACCATGATCCAACTTCTATCACCGTCTTAACATTGTTTTTACGAATTAATTTCGATAACCACTGGCCATTTTCATACCACCCATGACCATTAAATGGTAATATTTCAGATAATTCATTGTATGGACTAGGCAATCCCTGAGGAACGCTAGCATTCATATCACATACAACTACCGAAAAACATGATAATAAAAACCAAAACATCTGCTTATTCTTCATTACGATCCTTTAATAACATTATGCAAATAGATGAATTCTCTTGTTAAAGATATTCATTTTTCAAAAAAATTTCTACCAAATCTATCGATAATTTTTCTGAAGGATGAAACATATTTGATAATAACTTACCATTTGTTGCATCAATCAAATCATAACGCAACTGCAACATTTTAGAAAAACCCCAATAAGAAACATCAAAATGCTTCTGAAATATCTCGATAATACGCGTCTGAGGTTTACAAAAAATAATATTAGTAAGCCCTGCCCCATGAAAAGATACTATATCTGTTGCATGGTGAAACAATGCAATTTGATCAGCAAGAGCCATATCTGCCAAACAGTATCTTTGAAATCCTTTTGCCTCAAACAAACGAAAAACTTCATCCTCATTTAAAGCAACCCGTTTATTACCAGAATCTTTACGAGAAATAAACACCTTAGAAGAAAAACTCTGTTGAGATAACGCAAGAGCACGTGGTATCATTTTATTACGCATACAATGCATAATCATCGGTTGCATATAATTACCGAAAACCGCATTACTACTAATTGTAGAAACTGATGTTGGTATAATAATTTCATCAGCTTGAATATGCATTCCAACAAACGCTGGAATAATTTTATGATGATCAATACCCCATAAAGTAAGCGTATCTTTCATATATGGTTTATATTCTGGTATACAAAGATAATCATATTCTATGCCATGCAGTTCAAGTAATGCTAATTTACTCACTAAATCATTAATCCAATGAAAGTAACAAAATTCATACATATTAGTGATGACAGCCACTCTTCCATTTATTTTTAATGGTATAGCAGGCACCTTAACATTTGATAAATCACCGAATGGTTCTTCAAATTTTAATTTCATTTCATTAATAAAACAATTGTTTACAATCGGATAAAAATCTATTGAAGCAATAAGCATTGTTCCTCGAGGAACAGTGACAATAAAAGAGTCTAAGAAAATATCATTTGTTACGATAGACTTGTTTTTATCATATTCAAATAATGGATGTTTCCCAAAATCAAAAAAAAGTTTTCCTGAACTGTGTAACAATTGCGTATCTGGAAATTTCTTAACAAAATCAAGAACTGACAGTTTTTGTACAAAAATGCACTGTACAGATTGATTACAAAATATCATGAAAAATAAAAATACTAATCTTAATTTATATGTCATGCTATACACCTACTACTGACTATTCAATTTTTTTATATATTCCACATTATAATCTAAAAAAAATTCCTATCAATTAAATGCTCGTTTAAATTGTGTCACAATTCTATCCAGCGCAACATGTGAAACCGTACCCGCAAAAAAGAACCAACAGTTATTCATCATAACTCCTGCCCAATAGCTACACCATGCTTGTACCACCCATGTCGCAAAAAGCGAAATCAAAAATAAAAACCAAATATGATGAAAAATGCCACGATGTTTTACCAGCATTGGAATAATACCCAGCAAACTGGTCACGGCAAATAAACAATATTGTTGTTTATACAAAAGGAGAATCAAAAGTCCCAAAAGTAAACTATAAAAAATATTTTGGCCTTTACTTTTTACATCAATATCAGGAAACAATGACCCCAGCAAACAGAATAGTAAGCCTTGAAAGATAGTCATATACGAAGGATCTGAACATTTTATCATCTGCAATAATGCAAGATAAGTTAACAGTCCAACCACAAGATGCACACGATAGCTTGGCATACTCACACCCTTTTTTAAATGTTCTATAGCGATACCTTACCGCTGATACGTCAATTTCATTAATGTTGTACCAGGATAATAAAATTGCAACACTTCTTTAAAATTCCAATACTCATGCTTCACCAAATGACAAGCACCCCATTGGCACAACCCGCGATGATGACCAAATCCTTTACCCTCAATCATGTAACGCCGATGCGCTTTGGTGATACCAAAACAATAACTTTTCAACTCAGGAAAAAGAGATTTCATTTTCTTTTCGGTAATAATAATTTTGCGACTTCCCGCAACAATCATTATTTTCTTCACGAGTCCTGCTTTATCTTTTTTATACACATGTATATCGTTAATGTGCTCTATTTTAGGAAACTCTTTGCGTAATTTTTTCACAATTTCATCACCAGAAAAATCCAACGACCAATGGTATACTTTGTATGATTTACAAAATGTACACGGATACATACGCGCCAGATACGATACACGCTTATAATCAGGATCATCTATATTACCTGGCACAATGCCCCCACAACAAGCGTCATACATCGTCAGTGCTGGTTTACCATCATAGGCTACAAATAAATCTTTTGTCTCATCAATTGCTTGTTTTAATTTCGGACAAGGATGATACCCCTTATAGGTTTGATGCTTAATACCATTTTCAATATGATACGGCCGATCAAGTTTCTGCGCCTGCAACACTTGCCAAATTAAATAGGTTCGACAAGCAATTGCGAGTACTTTATTCATTTCAATAGGCCAACCTGGCCAACCTTCATGCTTAATAACAGACAATAAATAATCATCAATATCTAAACTATTAATCAAATACTGCTGTTTTTTATCTTGGAACAAAATAAATGAACCCAAATATTTATTACCTTCATATTCAATTGCGCCAATAGGCTCATTTAAAATTTGCTGCAGTAATTTACGCGGCAGCGCAAGCACATACTCACAGAGCAACTTACTAACCACTTCATAGAGCTCTTGATTAAAAAAGAGATATCGCTTGTTTTTATCTTTATGCAACATTTTACGATAAGCACTTGTTAAATGTTTATCTGCCAACTGCGCTACAAATGCATTTTGAGCCTTCTGACCCAAAAAATCATTGGCATAATCTTGCAATGTTTGCGCCGTGACCGAAGAATCTTCGGTAAGATCTTGCAACAAATCACCAATAAAAACAGTGCAGACTTCTTGCGCATATAAATTAATTGCTTCATACCGCGCAGCGTCAACAATATCATCAGAACTAACCATTTCATCGAACAGTTCATGCAACGGTTCAGTTAACTGATACAGTTCGGTTTTGCACGTTTCCAACCAACAGGAGATATGTGATTTCAACTGTATTTGATGTGCATGCGAAAGCATAGGTGAAATATAGATCAATTTGTCTTGTAAGGGTTTATCATTCAAGCACAACGTACCATACTGAGAAGACACTTTTAACGCCCGGCCTTTATACTCATAACCAGTAGATAGTTTAGCGTGATGTGACAATATAAATCCATGCTCAGAATCTAAAACAATCGGTGTTTTAACACAATCTTGAATTAATGATCGTCGCAACAGGACTTTGACATCAAAAGGACTGATAGTTTCTTGAAAGAAAAGACAAAACCAAAGAAAAAATATGTTTTTAAATCGTGGACGAATATAATGCATGAAACCCACCGATGCGCTATTAATTAACTTAGACAATCCCGTGTTGCCCTATGAAATCTATAAATTTTTTAGGTAATGGAACTTTTTTATCAATACCGCGATTAGCCATTGCATCAGCACGCGTATTGTGTTCACGATATATATGACAAAAGGTGACGCTATAACCGTGCAGCATCTCTAACGCCACAACTTGCATCTGCTTTAACTGCAGATCACGTATTTTATACATCCCTGTCATTTGTCGTACCAATAGTTGTGAATCAGAATAGATAAGAATTTTATCATGTTTTTGTGCATATTCTTTTGCAAAAAAACTTGCTATAAGCAATGCAAAATATTCAGCCTGATTATTGGTACGTTTTCCAATAAAAAAACCTTGTTCAAAAACAACTTCTTGATTTTTCATGAAAGAAATTCCTGATCCAGATGGACCAGGATTATTGCGAGCAGCACCATCAATATAAATTTTTAAAACAGATTGTGTTGTAAAATCACATTCTTTAGGATTAATAATCTCTGTTTCTTGATCTAAAAATGTTAACTGTTTATTTTGCTCCGTTATCATGCATCAACCTATGCTGCCGATTCTTCATACAAGAATCGATAACAATCTTTACACTGAATCAGATATTTATTGCGAATTGATTGTAAATCACGAGGAGTAACCCCATAAAAACATGCGCTACATGAATCTTGTTGTAATGGTACCACAGGATTTCCAACACGACCTCTCATGAGCTCATACGTCTCAAGCCAATCAGATGGGATACCAACCAGTTTATCACCGCGCTGCGTCTCAACTTCTTTCATCTCTTGATGCAATAGATCTAAAGCTTTTTGATGCTCTTGCAATGTTTCCTGTATTGCTACCATGACATCTTGATGCTGTTGTGCAGCCGATGACTGCTCTTTGTTGATAAACTCTATTCTATTAAATAGTTGTAACAATCGCTGTTCTTGAACATTACGATCTAACCGTACACGCTCAAGTTCTTTTGTTGCTGCATCATATTCTTTAGGTGCTGAGATAATATCTAAATTTTTAAGTAGACGCTCTTCGTTCAGTTGCAACTCTTCCATGACAAATTCTTGATCATGAATGCTTTTTTGCATATCGCGTTGCTTTGCGCTTATAGTTTCAAAGCGTTGTTCTTCTATTTTTTGTTTTTGTGCAACAGCTGCAATCTCAACCATCATTTTTGTGATTTTATTTTGAATTTCAATAAACCGTTGATCGAAGGTTACCAAATCGATAAAAGACTTTAAAGTTTGATGACTCATTTTTTGTATCCTTCGCTCCAAGAATGTATGGCTTATTTATTTTGGTGGGCCCACCAGGGTTCGAACCTGGGACCTTTCGGTTATGAGCCGACTGCTCTAACCGCTGAGCTATGGGCCCACTTAGTACGAATATATTTTATACTCAATACTCTTTTAGAGTAATCAATTTTTTACAACTTGTGAAGATAGAAAGAAATAAAGCTCACGATTAATTGCTCGTATCCCATGAACTTACCAGGCGCAATGCTGATTTTGTTTGGGCATCATCACAACTACTTGGTAACTCTAATACGATTGGTACATCCTTGAACAGGGGATATTGCATACATTCTTGTAGTACCGAAGCACCCAAAAATCCTTCTCCTGGTATGCCATGCTTATCAATCTGAGAAGCGCAATCATGAGCCGTATCATTTAAGTGCAAAAGCGCAATAGTCTCACTTTCAAACACATCTTGCAACAACTGAAAGAAACAGTTCCGCGCTCTAGGATCAACCATGTTATAACCGTACACGTAAGCATGTGCTGTATCGATACAATATTGCACCCTACTTCGCTGTTCAACCAGGTCATGTAACAACATAAAATCAGTAAAATCACCACCAAAATTACGCCCTGCATGAGGGCCATTTTCTAAAATAATAGGAATCGTTGGAACTCGAAGTAGCAGCTCATTAAGTCCTTGTGCAACATATTGTGCTTGATCCATCTTACTAAGTCGTGCGCGCGTTGCTCCTACGTGCACCACAATTCCCTCGCTTGATAAATCTAAAGCTTTGTCGGACTCTTTGCAAAGAGACAAGAACTCTTTACTTTTAACATTAGTTAAGCTTGACCAATACGCCGCATGCACAAAATAAGAAAACCCGATACGTTCTTTCAATCGAATAAACTCTTTGCGTACTGAAGCAGAACAGGAAACATACTTGCTTGATTCGTTCATAAGAAAACTTTGTACAACCGGAATATTAAAGTGCTCTACAGCCTGTATTACATCCGATAATCCATTTTGCAATCGTACATGTAAACCAATTGCTCTTTTGTTCATTTGCTCCATTGCGTTATCCCTGATAGTTTTGTTCAACGGTGCTCGTCTGTGGCATATATCCTACGATCTGTTTTGGTAATTTTACCAACAAATCATGAACCATACATCGCTCTTGTACCAAGATATCAAGTAATCTCAAAAAGGCATAGATAGCATCAGGATATCCATGATGGCGATCTTTAAAATAAAACTTTCCATGCCGTTGTCCAGCACACAAAGCTTGCGACGCCTCGACCAGCGAGAAGAATGGTTGTTGGTCATCTTTTACTGCGATAACTTTACCTTGTGCATGATCCAAAGCATAGTCTAACCATGCGCTGTCAACAATGTCGTGAGCAATTTTACCATGAGCATGCTTTGCTAAAATATTGCGTGCAAAAATAACAATCATACGCTCAGGCGAAATAATAATCATTTTTTCATCAACCACTGCTAAACGATCACCATCTCCATCAAATGCAATGCCAAACGAATTTTTGTAAGAAGACATTTGCTGTTTGAGTAGTTCCAAATTTTTATAATCTGCAGGATCTGGCACATGGAAAGGGAATGATCCATCGATCTGTTCATGCAGCATCACAACCTGCTTCCAACCCATTTTTTGTATTAATTTTTGCAATATAGCACCAGTCACTCCACTGCCAACATCAAGCACCATCGAAAAATCATATTGCGATAAATGAGCAAACTCTTGCCAAATTGATTCCAAATATTGTTCGACAATAGGACAAGGAACTATTTTTCCCTTAGTCCCCGCATCAAGTTTTTTCAACTCTGCGCTAATCGCATAAATTTCTTGAAGCGCCAAACCTTCTACTGGTTTTTTATCAACATATAATTTAAGACCGTTATACAGTTCATTGCTACCAGAACCGGTAATCATAATCCCAGCTTGCACTGGTAACGCATACAAAGAATGTACCAGAACAGGGGTTGGACAAACTCCCACAAAATATACCTGATGACCTGCATCGACAATTGCTTGAGCAACTTTATGATATATGGCAGAGCTATGCAGCCGACCATCCATACCAACAGCTACTTTTTGTAATACCGTAGTACGCTCAAGCCAGATGAGAAATGCTTGAGTAAATACGTATAGTTCATCAACTTCAAAGTCAATTCCGACCATACCACGAATATTAGATTTACGAACAATATGTTTTTGCATAGTGCACCATTACATAGTATACTTTTGGAAATTAAAAAATCTGCTTCAGGTTACCACATTTATATATCAAAAACCATGCCTCTTTTTCGAGATACCTGATTTATATGATTCCACATGTTTTACATATTAAAAATTTTTTAAGCTACGGTCCTGAAACTCAAATAATCGATTTTAAACCATTTAGTTTAATCTCTTTATCCGGAAAAAATGGCCATGGTAAATCAGCATTACTTGATGCAATTACCTGGGCAATCTGGGGTCAAGCTCGTAAATCATCTGGTCAATCCAAGCCCGATGCAGGACTGATGCATTTGGGTCAAAAACATATGATGGTCATTCTCGAGTTTGAAGTGAATGGTACCACCTATCGCGTACGCCGAGAATATTTACAAACACAATCGAAACCATTTGCCACCTTAGATTTTGGCATCCAACATCCAGATGGTAAACTCATTGCTCTGACCGATAAAACGATTAAAGATACTCAAGATAAAATAGAACGTACCATAGGTATTACCTATGAATCATTTACCAACTCTACGTTTTTACGGCAAGGGCAATCAAACGAGTTTTCTAAAAAATCTCCCAAAGAACGCAAAGATATTTTAGCGCAAATATTACAACTGCAACAGTTTGAACATCAAAAAAAAATAGCTCTCGCACATGCCCGCAAACAACAAATAGAGTATCAAACACAATTACAAGTCCAACAACGAATCCAACAAGAACTCGTTGACGCAGCAACTGTAACCATGCAATACGTGCAAATTCAAGAACAACTCGCTGCGCAAAAACTCGCAATAGTCACCCAACAAACAGCTCTGCAGTACAATCAAAACGAACAACAAAAAATTAAAAATCTACAAAACGAAGCATCGTTTTTGCAAAAACAACATCAAGAGCTGTCAACCGAGCACCACGCAATATTACAAACGATACAACAACACCAAGACGCTCTCACGCAAAATAAAAACATACTGCCCAAAGCAACACTTCTGGATCAAGAACAGCAATTAGTTGCAAAGCTACAGTTGTATCAAAAAAACCAACAAGAAAAATTACAACTCAAAGAGTTATATTTGACCACCAAAGAACAACTCAATCTACTCACGCAAAAATTCAATGTAGAATTTGATCAAAAACGTCAAGATCTCATGATGAGTCAGACCAAAGAAGAAGAGTTACTCAAGCATATTCGCAAGCAAATTCATCAAGAACAAACAAACCTCATGCAACTGAGTGATCAAATCAATGTCGCACAACAAGAAACCAACAAATACCAAGAACAACTCAGCAAGCAAGAACTGATCAAATCAACCTACGAGCAACACAAAAACCTTCTCGATATGTCACGTCAACAATACCAACAAATATGTGCTCAAGGTACCTATGTTAAACAATACATTCAAAAAATACAGAGTGATGAGCAGCATGTCGCATCACCAGATCATCAGGACTGCTTACAGTGTCAACAACCATTAAATGCTCATCAAAAATCGATGATCATTCTTAAGCTGCAACAAGAACAGACTGATTTACAACAACAACTCACACAGCTCAAAAACGATGCTCTGCAATCAAAAAACAATATCAATGAGCATCAAGCAGCTGTGGCGCAGTACCAAGAAAAATATGAACAATGTTTACAGATCAATGCTCGCTATCAGCAACATCAACAAACATACCAAAAATTAATTGATCAACAGATCGTACAACAGCAACAGGTTGCAACGATACAAAAAGAAGAACAAGCAAGCTTACTGCAGATACAAAAGCTACATGCCCAGCTGACCGAGCTACAACAAGAAAACGAACAAAAAATACAAAATTCAGATGTCACGACGTATACGCAAAAATTAAAAGATATCGAACAACAAGCGCACGCCTTAACCTATAATCCTCAGGATCATCAGACAACTGAACAAAATCTACAAAGCGTTCGACAACAACTCGAGCTGTACAGCAATCAAAACCAAGACGTTCAACGACAAACAATCATTGAGCAGTTGCTCAAGCAAGCACACGATACGCAACTTAAAATCATTGAAATAACTCAACAATTAAACAACTACCTCCATATCGCCCAACAACTTCTCGAGCTCAAACAACAAGAAACTACAATCGTTAATCATACAAAAACGCTTGAACAGCAATACCAACAGGACCTCGTTTATAAAGGTTCGTTGGAACAAAAACAAAAAAAACAGCAAGAACTTGAAGTAGAACTACAAGCAATATCTGCACGATCAAAAGTCGTGCACCAAGAAATGGTTGATTACCAAGAAATCGCAAAAGCTCTGGGCAAAGATGGAATTCAAGCATTACTCATCGAACAAGCAATTCCTGAAATTGAACATGAAACAAATTTAATCTTGTCACGATTAACCAATAATCAAACTCAAATTTTTATTGAATCACTTCGTGACCTCAAAAAAGGTGGCAGCAAAGAAACGTTAGATATAAAAATCGCAGATCCGTTTGGACTACGCGATTATGAAATGTTTTCAGGAGGCGAAGCCTTCAGAATCGATTTTGCTCTGCGTATTGGCATATCAAAACTTCTCGCTCGTCGAGCAGGTACAGCTCTGCAAACAATATTTATCGATGAAGGTTTTGGATCACAAGACGATGAAGGTCTCAATTTAATTATGGACAACATCTACAAAATACAAGAAGATTTCGCAAAGATCATCGTCGTATCTCACCTACAAGAGATGAAAGAGCATTTCCCGGTACAATTTATTGTTGAAAAGAAACGTTCTGGTAGCACCATTTCTATTATCCACCAAGGGTAATTTTGACAACAAAAAAGCCCGTTTATTTCTAAACAGGCTTTTTATATATTTACTGATTAATTATTGCAAAGATTCTCGCAACAACTGACCTAATTCTTTTTTATCTACCATATCCATATCAAACTTTGTCACCATAACAGCCAACATCAATTGACGTTGCTTTTTAGATGGCATAACAGAAATCGTATCTAACACCATCTGAATTTGACGAGTCGTTAAATATCTTTTTTCTTCATAATCATGTCGAGCTGTAACTATGCTTGCTTCATCTTCAACATGAGTCTCTTCTATCAATTGCTCACCAGAATCAATAATGCTCACAATTTGTGCATAAATTGTTTCTAATTCTGCTGTGCTTGTACCTGCAAAGATGGCAGCTATGATCTGACGACCAGTCATGGTTCGCTTCTGGGTATACAAATATGCCTTATAAGCAACGATTCCCGCAGCAACAACAGATCCACCAAGCAGTGTCCAAGTTGTTGCACTCCACCCAGAAGGCTGAGCAGATACAACAGGCTGATTTATTGGCGCAGCATCAACAACTGTTAGTTTTCCATCAGAATCTGAGACTGATTGCCCCGACTGCGTATCGTTATCAGACGCTTGCGAATTCTGAACATCATGCTGTAGTTGATCACCTGATTCAGATATCTCTGCGTTGCTATTTGCCGATACAGATGCTCCTGAAGAATCTTGCGTCGATACACTGGAATCGATTGGCATACCTTCATAATGAGTTTCGTAATATTCCGCTTCTTCGTCAATATCAACGATTTCTTTCTTAAAAAGAACAAAGTCTGGATGACCTTGCCATTTAGCAACTTGCTCGACCGATGTCATATCAGATGGATTTGGCATAGATCCTCCCCATTTCCACATCCAATATCTTGTATCAGCATTGTACCATTTCGGGCAACTTGGAATATGTTTAGACTGTTTTGCATCATTGTTTTTTGGCAACGCTCCTGTTGTTTCTTGATGAGAGGAATCAGTTGATGGCTGCTGATCAGCAGTGATACCTGTGCTCTGCGGCTTGACAGTATTGTTTGTACCGACATCGACTACAGGTGGCACAAATCCTGCTGGTTCTATTTCTTTATTTGCTGGCAAAGATTCTGCTGCACCAGATACTGGTTGCATTGTTGCATCTTCAGAAATTGGATCTTTTGGCGGTAAAGCCTGAGAATTTTGTTTCGATTCATGAGAATCTATTGCTGGTTTTTCTGCAGATAATGAAGAGAATAGACCCCAGCCATTTTTCCAATTTTTTGGTTGCCCTGATTTCTTCGATGTTGAAGCTGTTTCTTTTGGTAACTCTTGTGACCGCTGATCACCAGCTGTCTGCGAATTAACAAGATTTTTTGAATTCATATCAACAATGGTTGGCAATGATTCTGTTACACCTTTGTCAGATGACTTAGGCTGTACGACTGAACCAGCATTGTTACTTGGTAATTCTGGTGAAGGCACCGCAGAACTAGGATTTGATAACTGCTGTTCATCAGCTCTACCCGCACCTTGTGAATTAACAGAACTACTTAAAGTTGCACCATCACCGCTTGGCAACGAGCCTGCAGTGTCTTGCTCAGATGACTTAGGCTGTACGACTGAACCAGTATTGTTACTTGGTAATTCTGGTGAAGGCACTGCAGAATTAGGATTTGATAACTGCTGTTCATCAGCTCTACCCACACCTTGTGAATTAACAGAACTACTTGAAGTTGCACCATCACCGCTTGGCAACGAGCCTGCAGCGTCTTGCTTAGATGACTTAGGTGGCACAACTGAACCAACACTATTGTTTGGTAATTTTGGTGAAGGACCAGCAGAAGCATCATCTACAGATAAAGTTTTTTGCGGTTTTGAGTACCTCTCCAACCGCGATTGAGCGCCACGCCCAATTCCATGCCATATTTTTTCCCACACTCCAGGTTCAGATTCACGTTGTAACACTGATGACATAACTGAATTATTTACCTGTTTTTCAATTGTTTCCTGTCCAGAAGGCGTCGTTTTTTCTGTAGACATTACAGGCGTTGTTTCAAAATTATTATCATAATAATCACCAATATCTTGTACTGGTTTATCTCCCAAACCAATCCACGACTTTGTCGCACGCCATGCTTTGTCATGCCAAGACTTACCTGTATCCGTTGATTTGTTTTCTATTGTTGGCGATCCATTTATTGAGCTGCCATTATTGATGTCAGGTTTTTGCGAACTTGCAACACTCGGCTCTGGAAAAAGTCCTATAAACGGTTCAGGTTGTACTTGAGGCATTTCAGGTAATTCAGGAATAGTGCTACATCCTGCTGCACTTACAAAGGAATTTACCGCCTTATCAAAAGTTGATACAGATACAGTTTCAGCTATTGGAGCATGTTTTTTTAAAACAACTTCAAAAGCACTGCCAACACCTTTAAGCGCAGAATCTGCATGTCTTATCGCAAAAGCGGACCAACTCTCATCTTCTGCTGCAAATGTCAACGAAGATAAGCTCACACTGCTTACAACTATAAACAATAGTGTTATAATTCTGCTATTTTTAAATACATATTCCATGCTGGCACTCTTTATCGATTCAGGTTTTTTTAACATTCAAATGTCAACTTGCTGTTAAAAAACCTTATAAGCCTATCCATTAATTCTTAAACCTGACTACCTTACTACTACTTGTATTGCTCCAAAAGAGCTTCTACATCCTTAGTCATTCGCATATTTTGCATAACATATTGAATAATTTTATCCTGCTCAGCTGTTCCATCCCATTGCTCTAACAATGCATCAAGCTCAGCAAGCATCCCGCGAGGATTACGCTCTGCTTGCATTATTATTTTGTTCACTTGCTGCTGCCAAGACGGAGTACCATACATATAGTACATAGCCCCAATAACAACCGTTATTGCCGCCGCAACACCACCAACCAAATAATAATCCTCAAACCCAGATACGGCTGCCGCTACTGCAGGCTTTGTATCTCCAGAGCTTACTGCTGGCACAACTGATGGTTCATTATTTATTTTTGAATCGCTTGAAGATGATTCAGGGCTCTTAACTGGCGCTCCTGCTGACGAGGCCTCTGACGATGCTGAAGCAACTGGTGACAACGCATCTTTTTGTGCTTGCTCTAATGCTTTTGCGGCTTGGACTTCCTCAAGTTTATTCTGGGCCCATATTTTCGCGGCTTTTGCGTCTTCGTATTTCTCAAGTCCACGCTGGGACCATATTCCGAAATCTTCGTAGCTCCTGCACTGCCACAGCCTTTTCTCTGCAACTGGCACTGGCGAACCAGCGCTGTTTTCAGCACCATGTAAAGATACAAAACTAACCGCAAACAGAATATTTAATCGTAAAAATCTTTGCAAAACAACCTTATTTATCACAAAATTACCTTTTAACATACAAAGCCTTTTTATATTTCTTAAAGTTTTTATATTACTTATTTTATCATAATAACGAATAAAACTCAAAATCTTAATTTTTTGTAAAAAAAAGCTCCCGTCAAAGCGGGAGCTTTTTTAATAAATCTACTGTTGCAAATTAAATGCTGTCGCAATTTCAGGTGTAATCTCAACATGTGATAAAACATACTGAAGAACTTCAATACGCATATCATCGTTATCGCAAACATCTAAAATAGCAGGCAACGCTTGTAAAATAACATTAGGATTCTTTTGAGCCTTTTGAACAAGAGCAATAACTTGATCTTCCACTGACTGTTGATTTAATGCATAAACAGCATATCCAGAAAGAAGCACTACAGCGCTCGCTGTTGCTACAATCGCGTATTTCCCCGCTCCTGTATAACCAAAAAGATCTGCATTCCAAGCCTTTGAAGCTTGATTTTTACATTTCTGCCAAGCAGATATTTTTTGTTCTACTACTGGCTCTACCAAACCTAAACGAACCTTAGCATCTAAAACTAGTTCTGATGCACGTTTTTTAACAGATGAACCAAAATTAGACATTGTTTGTTTCGTTGATGCTGCGAAATCAGATACTGGTTTCGGTATGTTTCTTACCACTGGTTCAACCACGTGAGTATTAATTGGCGCAACCACATGCGTACAGATTGGATCAACTACGTGCTTATCAAAAGCTTGAGCTATTGGACTATCAGACGCTACAGTGGTTACAGCGTAAGGATCTAATCCTGTGCCACAAGCATTGCCGTTAAGGTCACAGTAATCAGAACCATGTACTGTCATTGCTGCAAAAGATAATACAACTAGAAAATATGTATTTTTCATAAAACTCCTGAGGCTGTTAATAAAATTTGACTTAAAACATCTAAATACACTAATAAAACACACAAATAGAGTAACAGAAAAAAAAATTTTTGAAAGCATAAAGACTCTTTTTCAGCTACCACATACGTTTTCTTAACTCCTTACAACAAAAGGCGCTTCAAATCGTTATTTCCAAAAAAACACCAAAGACTTACGGCTCGTTAACCATCAAACATTTTCAACAAAAGATATTAGACTTCAAAAAAATAATTTTAATTGTACCGTTTTTTTAAATAAAAAAGCAAGCCCCAAAAAAGAGACTTGCTTTACAATTTTCAAGATCACCCAACAACATTTTCATGCTGCCAGTCATCAATGGTTACCGTGTTAATGCTCGAATAGATTGTTGTACCGTATTCGTAATTTTATCTTTATTTTGATACGCAACGTACGCAATAGCCATTGCAGCACCCAGCGAGCCAGTTGCCAAGTAAGGATGTGCTTGTACTAAGCTTTGCATTTTTTGCACATAGGTTTGTGGCTTTGGCGCTTCAGGAGCCATATATTCACGATATTTCAACAGTCCATAATAACTCGCAGTAGCCATCCCCGTTGCAAGACAGCCATATTTCATAGCGCGCATTACTAACCCAGCATTACCAATCACAGGAGCTATAGGCGTTACGACAGGAGAAATTGGTTTCAATCCAATGTTTGGCACAGCTGTTCCTATTGCCAAACCAGCATTGCCAATCACAGAAGCAACCACGGGAGCTATAGGCGTTACGACAAGAGGAGTTGGCTTCAATCCAACATTTGGCACAGCAGCTCCTACAGGTCTCGTACTTGTAACTACTTTTTTAAAGGTAGACCCTAAACAAGAATCATGAGGACTTTGTTTAATTCCATCTTTAAACCATTGTATCTGCTCCGGAGTAAGGCTTTTTTTTATATCAAAAACAGGAATCGTTCGTCGATAATCCCCAGGATACTCAGAGCGAAACCAACGAATGTTACCAGAAGCACCTAATTGAGCTCCAATATTTTCTATTTTATACGTTATACCAGTTGAAAGCATACCAGCTGAACGCGCACTTACTTCGCCCACTAGAAGCGCAAACAGCGCCATCAATACTATATTCATTTTCATATTTTGATCCCCACTATAATTAAATTTATACCTACTTATTATACCCTAATCGCACGATCAGCACAAAAGCTTACTCTTTTTCAAAAAAAACTACTTTGCCAACAAAAATCACGTTTTAGCGACGCTTTGCCCAAACACACCTAAAGCACTACATCCCTCACGCAAAGCAACCCCTTGGCCCTAATTTTTTGCCACAGCGGGAACAACAACAAGCCCCCTGAGTACCAACGTTACGCCCACAGCCTAAGCAGACTCAAAAAACCAAGGATTAAATCCACGTTTCTAATTCAAATCCTGGCTCCCACAAAAACGATTTGACGATTTAAAGGTAGCTGGCACTGCTTTATCAACAAAAAACACTCAAACAGCACCCTATCCCGCTCCACATTACAAGAAAATAGGCCTCCCTTACGGAAAGCCTATTTTTAATAGTCTACAATAATGTGTAAAGAATAAATTCTCTACTTCTTACACCCTAAGTCAGCTTTTAATACTAAAAACCTCATAGGAACGTAATACTTACAATTACGCAGCTGAAACTTCTGAGTCAACACAGCTGTTATAAACAGCAGCAACAACAACAGCAGCAACTACAGCAGCTGTAGCTGATTTAACTGGGTTTGCTTTGATTGATGCATAAGCTTTGTTAAACGCTTCTTTTGCTTGTTCAGCATAAGTTAACGGTTTAACTTCTGGTTTATTGTATGCTTTATACTGTTCATACGCAACATATGAAAGACCAGCAGCAACAGCAGCAGCTACTGTTTTAGGAGCATATTTTGCTACTACAGCAGGGCACGCAGGAAGCTTAGCAACAACTGCAGCTTTTGCAGCGCCAGCTTTTGCACCAACACGAGCGAACATACCAGCTTTAGGAGCTACAGCTTCAACAGCTACTTTAGCAGCAGGAGTTGCAGCAACTTTAGCAGCTTCAGCAGCTACGTCAGCAGCAGCAGGAGTTGCAGATTCAACAAATGACACAGCTGCCAACAATGACAAGCCTAAGAACAATTTAGATTTCATAAGAAACCCCTATTATTAATATAATTATGATACCAATTTCAATTAATTTATTTTTTTCTGCCATGCCAGCATCAATCTCAAATTAAACATCTTAGTTAATTTTTATGATGAATGGTTTTGTATCATTGCAACTGTTCAATTTGCATAATCACAATTACAATTTTACGTTCCATCATCTTATACTAACCAAAAGCAATCAGAGCTTAAGCTGTATAACAAAAACATTCACGACTACATCTACTAATTTTATTGTGTTTTGAACAGAAGCCAATGGCGTGCTATAGTCACTTTTTGAGCTTGTTCTATATGAGTCTGTTGTTTACTTTTCGGAATCCTATATCCCAAGTCATACACAAACTCCCACAACACCTACAATGATAACAAAAAAAAATAAACTGACAACAAAAATATTGCCTGAATGCATCTTTTAACAACAAAAGAGATCTGTTATTTAATCACAAATATTATCAATTTCAGCAATACATCGTCAATCCGCACATATTCAAACAATAAAGAAGAATAATTCATGATTTCTTGTGATTTTTATAAAAAACGAGATAATACACACACACTGCACGCTCAACACTAAGCAATCGCGCAATACAATGCTCATCAAACAAAACAACTCTTACAACAAAACAGACCCTCCCGAAGGAAAGCCTGTTTCTAATTATCTTTGATCATAGGTAGGGAGTATTCTCTCTACTGCTTACGTCATAATTACTTTTTATGGTTAAAACACTCTTGATCGTATTGTTTTGAAGAAGTAATTGGTTTTTTAATTTGAGCTTTTAATTGATCAAATAGATCATTGTCATAAGCTAAGTACCCAAGCGCTACCATGATTGAAAGAGCAGTAGCTGTTCTTCCTGGATGTTCTTTAAGCATTGCAAAATAACCTTTTTTAGAATGTGCAACAACAGCATTTTGAACGCTGTTAGATGATGACGAAACATTTGAATGCCCATCTGTGTTGCCATAGTTCATACATAAACCAAGAGTACCCAAAAAGGCCGCCGTATATCTTTTTACAAATTGAGCCGGTGTCGGATTTTTTACGTTAAACACTGCTTTTTTAGCCTTTGTGCAAATTCTACCAATCACACCATGTCGTTTCGTTCCCAGCATCCACGATCCGGCATCGCTCGTGAGCACTAAATCCTTACCATTCAACCGATAATGTTGCCTTGTTCCCAGCATCCACGACCCAATATCACTTGTTAATGCAAGATCCTTACCACTCAACCAGTGTGATTTTGTTCCAAGCATCCACGATCCAACATCGCTTGTAGTAACAAGATTTTTAGTTAAAGCAAATTTTTCAGCATGCATCGTAGAAACAATAGCCGTTACAAGAAAAAGACTGAACCAAAACCTAGATTTCATAGAAATCTCCACCTGATATTATATTTATAATAACATTGTACACAATTGATAGCCTACGCACAAAAGGGTCTCTCGTTTTTATATGAAAAAACAACACTTTACCCCGCACATAAAAACAGGATTTAACACCCATACAAAAACTTCTACAACAACAAAACAGGCCCTCCCGAAGGAAAGCCTGTTTCTAATTATCTTGAATCAGAGGTAGGGAGTGTTCTCTCTACTTCTAACGCCTTAGATACTTTTTATAATTAAAAAGCGCCTAGGTGACGTTTAGCAGCTTTAGCAACAGGAGCTTTTGCAACAGGAGCTGTTACAACTGGAGCTTTTGATTTACCAAATAGATCACTGTTGTAAGCTACATAACCAAGAGCCGCAACTGCTGCAACGGCACCAGCTGTTGATTTTGGATTTGCTTTAACAAAAGTTAATGAACTGTTATAACCTTTTACAGCATTTGCTTTAACAGAGTTATAACCATTTTGGATCATTTGTTGTGCTTGCTCTAGGTAAGTCAACTTAGGAGCAACTTCTGGATTCATATAGCTATTCAATTTTGAACCAGCTGTATATAAACCAGCAACTGCAACTGAAGGAGCAGCTACGATACCAACTAATTTTGCATTCAACATCTTTGAAGAAGAAATTAATGAAGTAGATGGCGCAACCGCAGCTGGTATTGCAGCTGGTTTTACAACTGATGCTTTAAGTAAAGGATGAGACATAACTCTAGAATGATTATTCTGCAAACGAGCAACTCTTTTCAATGCATCCAGGTCAGCTTTAGGCAATGAACTATAGGAATTAGGATGCAACACTAAGTCTTTTAACATAAATGCCTTACGAACAGCATCATACTTAAAACTCGCATTCATTGAAAAAACAGCTGTCAAAAGTGACAACCCTAAGAATAATTTAGATTTCATAGAAACCTCCATATTTATAATACTTTTTATACTAATTATAGTTTACCTGACATATCAAATACGCACAAAAGGCCCACCTTTTTTTGTCAATCAAAACAAGACATAAGTCATCCCGTACGTACAATCCAACAGTTTCATATCGAAACAAAAACCACTTCAACAACAAAACAGGCCCTCCCGAAGGAAAGCCTGTTTCTAATTGTCTTTGATCAGAGGTAGAGAGTGTTCTCTCTACTTCTAACGCCTTAGATACTTTTTATAATTAAAAAGCGCCTAGGTTACGTCTAGCTACTTTAACAACCGGTTTTGCAACTGGAGCTGTTACAACTGGAGCTTTTGATTTACCAAATAGATCGCTGTTGTAAGCTACATAACCAAGAGCCGCAACTGCTGCAACTGCACCAGCTGTTGATTTTGGATTTGCTTTAACAAATGTCAATGAACTGTTATAACCTTTTACAGCATTTGCTTTAACTGATTTATAACCATTTTGGATCATTTGTTGTGCTTGTTGTACATAAGTCAACTTAGGAGCAACTTCTGGATTCATATAGCTATTCAATTTTGAACCAGCTGTATATAGACCACCAACGGCAACTGCAGGAGCTGTTAGGATACCAACTAATTTTGCATTTTGCATTACTGTTTGATTTGTTGAAAGAGCTTTAACTCGAGCAATCATACCATGAGATTTAGCACCAAGCATAAAACTACCAGCATCTGAAGTTAATGTTACTGCGTTAGCATTGATTGAAAAAACAGCTGTCAAAAGTGACAAGCTTAAGAATAATTTAGATTTCATAGAAACCTCCATATTTAATGATACATATACTTATTTTATTTTAAAAATAACCGATCAGCAAAAATGCGTATCTGTATTTCAACTCAAATACCCTACGGTATCTAAGTGATAATGTTGAATTTATTTTGCAACAATTTCAAATTACTTAATATTAGTTGTACCATGCCCACAAAATCATGGCAAAAGGGTCTATTGTTTTTTAATACAGAGCTTTGGATCATCTCTCTAGATCGACTTAATCTTCTACGACTTCGACTCGTGTAATCCAAGAAATTTGAGCTTTAATATGACGCTCAATTCCATACGTTACCGTATAAAAAGAGAGGGGACATTGCACACAGGTGCCATAAAATTTGATGAAAACAACCGTGTCACGCAGAGCCACAAACTCCACATTGCCACCGTGAGATGCGATATAAGGAAGTAACCCCTCTAAAATCTGCACTATGAGCCGCTGGGCATCGATTTGAGCTTGATCACTCAACGCAGTTTCTGGATCGCTCCCCTTAAAAACAGTTTGATGCTGCGCATCTTGAGAAACTTTAATTTCACTTTGACACTCAGCATCTATCTGTAATTTATCTAAATCGTTCATTTACACCCATTGAAGGAGTGCCATAGAACATGTATCACTTGGGCGACGACCAAGACGAAGAATACGTGTGTATCCGCCTGGACGCTGCGCATATTGTGGTGCAACATCAGCAAACAATTTATCCAATGCTACATCGCTATATGGTAATAATTGTTGTGCGCGACGGCGAGCATTGAAATCAGTACCAACTTTTGCAATTGTTACCATTTTCTCTGCAAAACGACGAACCTCTTTAGCACCAGCAAGTGATAAAGTGATATGACCAAAATTAATCAAATGAATCACTTGATTACGCAAATATGCCTTCCGATAGGAAGATTTCATATTTAATTTTTTTCTGCTATTTAAATGTCTCATGCTATAATTCCTTACTCATACAAAGATGAGGCAATCTACTTATTGCCTGTTTTACGCTTTAATGCTTTTAATGCAACTTCTTCTTTAATATGCATACCAAATCGAAGATTCATTGATTTCAAAACCTCTTTGACTTCATCAAGAGATTTTTTACCAAAGTTTTTAATGCGTAAGCTTTCATCTTCGGACAGATTTACTAAATCTAAAACTCGGGTGATGTTTGCATTTGCTAAACAATTGTGAGCACGAGCTGAAAGCTCCAACTCATCAATTGATTTAAACAATGATTCAATCGAAATTTCTTGCAAACTTGAATCGTCAGTATCTTCGCTTGCAACAGTTGAGATCTCTTCTGAGCCCGTTGAAATATCATTAAATGGTATTTCTTTGTCTACTAAAAAGTTTTCAAACTGCGTGCGAAGGACTGATACAGCATAGTTTAATACATCAACAGGAGTTTCTGCTCCGTTGGTTGAAATTTCAACTGTTAATTTATCGTAATCAATATCTTTTCCTACGCGAGTTTTCTCAACATAGATTGAAACGTTTCTCACAGGAGAAAACATTGCATCAAGATACATACGGCCATCTTCAGTCAACGCTGTGCCAACAGGCCATTGCGCTAATTGATAACCACGACCTGATTCAACGAAAAATTCAATATCAAGCTGACCATCATTTGCTAAATGAGCAATAACATGATCTTTGTTTACAATTTCAATATGAGAATCCATAACAATATCAGCACCGGTCACGATTTCTTTTTGTGACCCTGAAACTGATAGTTTCATAGTTGCAGGCATATTTTCTTTGTTTTTGATAACAAGCTGTTTGATATTTAAAATCAATTGCATCGCATCTTCAACAACACCTGGTATCGTTGCAAACTCATTATTTACGCCCTTAATAATCACCGCTGTAACAGCAGATCCTTCAATAGATCCAAGCAGTGATCGACGTAACGCATTACCTAAAGTAACCCCAAAGCCAGACTCCAACGGCTGAGCAACTAATTTTCCAAAAGTTGAACTCATCGTTTTCTTGTCCCAGCCCAATGTGGGTAAAGTAAGCGGTTTATACATTGATTTCGACATAGTATTCCCTAATCACATTAACACACATACATTTCGATTCATCTACCACAATCTCCTGTATTATTTTGAGTACAACTCAACAATCATGTGTTCTTCTACTAGGAATTGAATATCTGTTCGAACTGGATATCGTAGTACTTTGCCTGATCGAGTTTGTTTCATCAACTCCAACCATTCTGGAACTTTGATTGCAATGTTCAAGCGTTTATCAACAACTTGAGCCAAAAATTGAGCTTTGTTTTCAACTGCTGCGTGTAGACTAACTACATCACCAATTTCAACACGGTATGATGGAATAGTTACTTTAGAACCATTAACCAACACGTGACCATGAACAATCATTTGACGCGCTTGCGCACATGTAATAGCCAACTTAAGGCGATAGACAACACTGTCTAAACGACGCTCAAGAAGACTTAATAAATTTTCCCCTGGAACGCCTTCCATTCTTGTTGCTTCATCAAAGAAACAACGGAACTGACGCTCACGCATACCATACATGCGTTTTAATTTTTGCTTTTCACCAAGCTGACGACCATAACCAGATGTACGTTTGAAGCTCGCTGCCTTAGCAGCTTGTTCATTTTGTCCAACACCAGCTGTTTGTTGATCTTTTGCTTTCGCTTTTGCATTTGGTTTATTTGCCATAATTTTTCTAACCAATTCTTGAAATTAATTTGTTATACACGACGTTTTTTCGCTGGACGAACACCGTTATGTGGAAGCGGTGTTACATCTCGCAAAGTTGAAATATGAATACCTGAACCTTGGAATGCACGCACGACAGAGTCGCGTCCAGCACCAGGTCCCTGCAAGTTAATTTCAAGTGTTTTAATACCCATAATTTGCATATCTTTAGCTAATGTTGTTGCTATTTGAGATGCTGCAAAAGGAGTACCTTTACGAGAGCCTTTAAAACCAAGTTTACCAGCGCTACTTGACAACACCACGTCCCCTTCAGGAGTGGTTATCGTAACCATTGTATTGTTAAAAGACGATTTAACGTGCGCAACGGCCGCAGTTAGTTGTCGTTTTGTTTTTTTAATCTTTTTCTGAAACGCCATAGTGTATTCTTACCTAATCAAAAAATCTTATTTTTTCGCTATTTTCTTCTTCAACGCAATCGCTGAACCAGCTTTACGTGGTCCTTTTCGTGTACGAGCATTCGTTTTAGTACGCTGTCCTCGAGCAGGAAGACCTCGTTTGTGACGCAATCCGCGATAACTTCCGATTTCTTGAAGACGTTTAATATTCATGAGGACTTCTTTACGCAAGTCACCCTCAGTTGTATATTCTTCGGTAACTTTTTTCTGAATCGCAAATACTTCTTGATCAGAAAGATCTTTTACGCGTGTATCAATATTAATATTAAGATCTTGTAAAATCTTTTGTGATGACTTCAAACCTATGCCATAAACATAAGTGAGCCCGTACTCTATGCGCTTTCGCGGAGGTAAATTAACTCCAGAAATTCTTGCCATATCTGACCTTTATTTATCCTTGACGTTGTTTATGCTTCGGGTTTTTTTTACAAATTATTCTTACAACTCTTTCTCGTCGTATAATTCGACAATCACTGCACATTGTTTTAACAGAAGTTCTTACTTTCATTATAACAGCTTTCTTTCAAAAAAACATTATGTTTAACTATATTAATTTCTACGTATTATTCTTCCCCGAGTTAAATCATAAGGAGAAAGCTCCAAAACAACTTTATCTCCAGGTAAAATTCGTATGAAGTTCATGCGCATTTTACCAGACACATGTCCCAGTACCACATGCCCACCCTCTACTTCAACTTTAAACATTGCATTTGGCAATGTTTCTTTGACTATTCCATCAATTCTTACAACGTCATCTTTTGGTTTCATATAAACCTTATATCCTTATTCAAGCTATGATTATAAACGAGTTAAAATTTCAGGACCATGCTCACCGACCACCACCGTATCTTCTACGTGTGCGGCTAGTGATCCGTCTTTTGTTTTAACCGTCCAACCATCACGATCAATATACACTTCATATGAGCCTTGAGTAATCATAGGTTCAATTGCAAACGTCATGCCAGCACGCAAGCGCATACCAGTGCCAGCTGTCCCAAAATTAGGAACATCTGGGTCTTCATGCATACGTTTGCCAATACCATGACCCGCAAAGTCACGTACAATTCCATATCCAAAATGTTCAACATGGTTTTGAATAGCTGCAGATATATCATATAACCGATTACCCTCAACCGCTTGAGCAATTCCTTTATCAAGCGCTTGCTGTGCAACCATTTTTAAATGCTCTACTTGCTGAGTTCCTACGTTATCAACAATATAACATCGAGCCATATCTGCACAATATCCCTGCCATGCAGCGCATACATCAACTTTTACAAGGTCACCTGATTGTAGTACTACTTGTGCACTTGGCACACCATGCACCACAACCGTATTAACAGATATACAACTAACATGCTTATACCCTTTATAACCTTTAGACTGAGAAACCATTTGGCGCTTGTCCAATTCGCTTTCAATCCAACGGTCTAAAGCAGCAGTCGTTGTACCGACTTGTATTTTTGATGAAATATTTTCAAAGATATCTGCTAGCAGTCTACCCGCCGTTCTCATCTTTTCTAATGCTTGCATGTTCTTAACAGCCATAATCACGCAACACTAATTCTTTAAATTTTTCAAACATTGTTGATATTGGTTGTGCACCATTCAATGTTAATATCGGTAATCCTTTATCAACATAGAAATCAATAATTGCTTGCTCATTTTCATAATACACACGCAATCTTTGTTGTAATGATTCTGCTGTATCATCTGATCTACGAACCAATGCGGATCCGCAATGATCACAAATCATCTCTACCTTAGGGCTTGATTCTTCAAAAGGTAACGACGAATACACTTGTCCACAATTTTTATTAGAACAAGTAACTCGATGTACGATTCGCTTTACCAACAACTCTGGATCGATTTGTAACTTTACAACAACCATTTCAACATGTTCAAATTGCGCCTTAAAAACATCGTATAGTACCGAAGCTTGGTGCTCTGTTCTTGGTGTACCATCCAGCAAAATCCCTGACGGTAATTTTTCTTGTGATACAAACCAATCAACCACAAACCCAATGATAATTTCATCCGGAACTAATTGCCCTGCGGCAATTAACTCTTTCATTTGTAAACCCAGCGGAGTTGCACGCGCAAGATGGTCTCGGCATAAATTACCCGTTGATAATTGCTCCCAACCAAAATGTTGAACGCACAACGAAGATAACGTACCTTTTCCTGCTCCAGGGGGTCCGAGTAAGATGAAAATCTTGCTACCGGTCATTAACGAGAACCTCCGCGTCTCACACGAGCGCCACCAGATAGGAATCCTTCATAGCGACGTTCAATGAGATATGATTCAACTTGGTTTGCAAGTTCTAATGCTACACCGACAGCAATAAGCATTGATGTACCAGATTCTTCAAACGGTACATTAAACACTAATTGCAATACTGCCGGGAATATTGCGAGGAAGCCTAAATATATTGCACCTACTAACCCAATACGAGTTAACAAATAATCAAAATATTTTGCAGTTTGATTTCCTGGACGAAGTCCTGGAACAAACCCACCGTTTTTACGGATGTTTTCTGCAAGCTCTACTGGATTAATAGCAAGAGCTGTGTAGAAAAACGAGAACATAATTATCAATAAAAATTCAGAAACATAAAACAGTGGTCCACTATAAAATGCTTGTACAACGGTGTGAACCATCGGAAACTTCGTTGAGAGCATACTTGCAATCAACTGTGGAAATCTCAATACTGTACCCGCAAAAATCACAGGCATAATACCAGCGCTGTTGATTTTAAATGGTATATAGCTGCTTTGTCCATTAAATACTCGAGTCCCGACAATGCGACGAGCATATTGTACAGGCACTTTACGTTCACCTTTTTCTAAGAACACAATTGAAGCTGTGATAAATAGAAAAGCGATTGGAACCATTAATGCCATTAAAATATGCAAGTTACCTTCTTGAACAAGGTGAACTAGTTTCAAAATCATCGTTGGATATCGAGACACAATCCCTGCAAAAATAATTACAGAGCTTCCGTTTCCAATACCATACAACGATATTTGATCACCAAGCCACATTACCATCATGGAACCAGCAGACAATGTCAAAACAAAAAGAATTCGGAATGACCATCCAGGTGTTAATGCTAACCCCTGATGTTCAAGCAACAAGGCATATGACAAGCTATACATAATACTTAAGCCAAGTGCCAAGTATCTTGTATATTGATTGATAATTTTTCTGCCATATTCGCCTTCCTTAATCAGTTGCTCAAGTGAAGGAATAGTCATACCTAAAATCTGCATCATGATCGACGCCGTAATATACGGAGCAATTCCTAATGCAAACACAGTACAACGATTTAATGCACCGCCAGAAAAAATATCAAAATAGCTTAGTAAACCACCAATTCCAGACTTCTGTTGCATAAATTCTGTCAATTTAGGAACGTCAACACCAATAACTGGTACATAAGTTCCTAATCGATCAATCATTAACACGCCCAACGTAAATGCTATCTTTTTACGAAGTTCAGAAATCAAAAAAATGTTCCGAAAACTTTTTAATAAAACCACGTTTTACTACTCCTAAACGAGTTTAACTGCGCCGCCTACACGCTCTATAGCTTCTTTTGCTGCTTGACTACAAGCATTTACTTCTAGTGTCAGTTTCTTTTGTAAAGTTCCAGTTGCTAGAATTTTTACTAATTTCCCCTTTTTGACACAGCCAGATTCAAGCAATGTTTGGCTTGTAATAACTTGACCTTCTGCAAAATGATTTTGCAATTGCTCAAGATTTACCAACTCATACTCTTTTTTGAAAAGAGAATTCGTAAAGCCTCGTTTTGGTAAACGACGTTGCATTGGCATCTGTCCGCCCTCAAAGCGAGCTGAGACAGTTCCGCTCGTACGAGCTTTTTGTCCCTTGTGACCTTTACCAGAAGTTCCTCCACGGCATCCACCGCGACCAACTCGTTTTCTTTTTTTTGTTAATTTTACTAATTCATTAAGCTGCAACATCTTCAGCCCCTTGTGTTATTTCTTTAACTGTTTTACCACGTAGCTTTGCAATGTGTTGCGCAGAACGTAATTTTGCTAATGCATTCAAAGTAGCTTTAACAACGTTAATGTTGTTTGGAGCACCGAGTGCTTTAGTTAAAATATCTTTAATTCCTAAAGCTTCCATAACCGCACGCATCGCGCCACCAGCAATAATACCAGTACCTTTAGATGCTGAACGAAGAATTACTTTACATGCACCATGCGCACCTTCAACAGGATACGGAATAGTTGTGTGACGCATTGGAACATGGATCATTTGCTTATGAGCACGAGCAGTTGCTTTTGCAATCGCTGCTGATACATCACGGCCTTTACCAGTTGCAATACCCACATTACCTTTTTGATCACCTGAAACAACGAACGCTGAAAAAGCAAAACGTTTACCACCCTTTGTTACTTTAGTAACACGGCGTACGCTGACTGCTTTATCAATCCAATTTGTTCCATCTTGAACTTGTTTTTTACTCATAACTCAATACCAACATTAAAATGTTATAGTTTTAACCCGCCTTCTCTTAGCCCTTCAGCCAGAGATTGCACTCGACCATGATACAAATAAGAGCCACGATCAAAACAAACGTTAACTACGTTAGCTTTAATCGCTTTTTGAGCAAGATCAAGCCCAACTGCTTTAGCCATAGCTTTTTTATCAAGTTTATCTGATTGTTTATGCAATCCCAATACCATTGATGATGAAGCAACAAGAGTTTTTTGTTGGCTATCGTCAATAATTTGTGCATAAATATGAGTTAAACTTCTAAACACGCTTACACGCGGTCGCAAAGACTTTGAAGCTAGAGCTGCACGCGTACGCACTGATCGACGCTGACGCTTTCGCTGTATTTTTTTGATATTCATACAAAAATATCTTTCGTCTTGTTATTATCTTTTGTTAATTTTTACCAACTTTTCTATGAATCACTTCATTTTCTAAACGAACGCCTGTGCCTTTATATGGCTCAGGACGACGTAAAGCACAAATGCGTTGAGCTACATCACCAGCTAAAAATTTATTACTTGATTTAATAGTAAGTTTTTGGCCTGTTTTATCGATCGCAACTGTAACATCTTGTGGAATAGAAAAGTCGATTTTATGGCTATATCCGAGCGAGAACACAATCATGTCGCCCTTCAATTCACCTTTGTAACCAAGTCCTACAATAATAACATTGATAGCGAACTCTTCACGTGCACCTTGTAGTTCATTTGCAAGCAATGCGCGATGTAAACCCCAAACGTTATTATTTTTATAATCACCTGGAGTAGCTAACTCTAAACGAAGAACATCTGTTTCTGTTTTAATGCTCAAACAATCTGGCAATGTATACACGCCAGATTTTTTCGCGCCTTTATAAGAAACAACTTGTCCTTCGACTGAAATTGTTAAATCTTTTGTGCTAATAGCTTTTCTGCCAATTTTTGACATACCTGTTTCCTTACCTTACCAAATAGTACAAATCAATTCGCCGCCAACGCGTTGTTTTTGCGCAGCTTTGTCTGTCATAAGGCCTTTGCTTGTTGTCAAAATATTAACACCAAGACCACCAATAACCGGTTTAATATTTTCAACTGATTTATAAATACGACGGCTCGGTTTGCTAATACGAGTAATTTCATGAATTACTGATTCGCCATCAACATATTTCAAAACAACTTTTAATACTTTATAACCATCTACTTCATTGATCAGAACTTCAGTAACATAACCTTCTTGTTTCAAAATCTTCGCAATTTCATAACGGAAGTTTGAATAATCAATTGTTACAGAAGATTTTGATCGTGCAACGCCATTTCGAAGCACTGTTAAAAAATCTGCAATTACATCTTTTGACACGTTAATCCCTTATAGTAATCTAATTTACCAACTAGCTTTTTTAACACCAGGCAATATACCTGATAAAGCAAGTTCTCTAAATACAATACGTGAAACTCCGAAGAATCCGATATATCCTCTTCCGCGACCTGTTTGAGAACAGCGCTTGTGAACACGTACCGCACTCGAATTTGTTGGTAACTTAGTTAACAACGCTTGTGCAGCCATACGATCTTCAAGAGATAATTTTGTATTCGAAACTTGCGCTTTCAACGCAGCTCGCTTCTCTTGAAACTGCTGAACAAGTTTCATTCTTTTTTTGTTTCTTTCAATAACCGATGTCTTTGCCATTATTTACCTATTTCGTTTCGTGAACAAAAGGCATACCAAAGTTTTTTAATAAAGCATAAGAATGCTGTTTATTCTTTGAGGTTGTTTCAATTGAAATATTCAACCCGTATACCTTACCTGACATATCATAATCAACTTCTGGGAACACAACCCACTCTTTGATACCAAGGTTATAATTACCTTGTTTATCAAAATTAGCGTTTACACCTCTAAAATCACGAACCATTGGAAGCGACAAATTAATTAATCGGTCCAAGAATTCATACATACGTTGTTTACGCAAAGTAACTTTTACGCCGATTGGCATACCTTGACGAATTTTAAATCCTGCAATAGAAACTCTAGCATTTGTTTTAACTGCATGTTGACCTGCAATAAGAGTCAAAGTTTTTTGAATACTTTGTAAAATCTTACTGTCACTAACAGCTTCTTTAACACCAATGTTTAAAACGACTTTAGAAATTCTTGGAACTTCCATAACGTTGCCAAGTTCTAACTCTTTGTGGAGTTTTGGCACAATAACTTCTCTATACAATGTTTCTAATCGGGCTTTTTCATGACTTTTATTCATGTTTTTTTCCTTTTGCTGGCTTACGGACTATTCCGATTTATGCCCGTTTTAGTTTGTTTACTCGGACAGGTTTTCCAGTCATTGCATCAATAGGCATAACATTTGAAGCATTGATAAACGCTTCACGTTTTTGAATGCCACCGATCTCACCTTGACGACGAGGTTTTATGTGAACGGTCATGACATTAATGCCTTTGACCTTAATTCTACCAGACTTTCGACAAAGTTCTAGAATTTCTCCAACCTTGCCTTTGTCTTTACCCGTAATTACCTGAACTTGATCTTGTTTTCTTAAACTGATACTCATACAATACCCCTATAACACTTCAGGCGCTGATGAGATAATTTTTGTGTGACCAGTTGCACGGATTTCACGCGCAATAGGACCAAAAATACGTGTTCCCACCATTTTGCCATCTTTAATAATTACTCCAGCATTTTCGCTGAATCTAATATAAGTTCCATCTGCACGTCGTAATTCTTTTTTTGTACGAACTATCATAACGTCAACGATGTCACCTTTTTTCACCATACCTTGAGGTATTGCAACTTTCACAGAACAGCGAACAACATCACCAATAAATGCATAACGCTTACGAGTTCCCCCAACTAAGTGGAATACTTTCAGCAACTTCGCACCTGAATTATCAGCTACCTTAAGAAAAGATTCTTTTTGTACCATGCTTCTCTCCCTCTAACTAATAATACGGTGAAGATACATATATTTTGTTTTTGACTTAGGAGCACCTTCGTAGAACTCTACAGTGTCACCAAGTTTTGCAAGACTTTTATCGTCATGCACTTTGTATTTTTTTACTGTTTTGACAATCTTTTGGAATTTCTCATGTCGAAACGCTCTTTGGCAAGAAACGACAACAGTTTTTTCCATTTTGTCAGAAACAACAACTCCAACATACATTTTTTTATTATTTGCTGCCATGCGTTTCCCTTTGTCTTAAAATCGTCAATGTACGTGCAAGGCTTTTACGCAAATTTCTCGTAAGAGATGTATTTTTCTCTGGAGCTGAAAACTTTTTCATTCTCAATAGAAATAATTCTTTACGAATTTCTTCTGCACGAGTTTTTAATGAGTCGATATTCATCGAATGTAATTCTTGATTCATATTCTTTTGCATTATTGTACTTCCTTTCTAACAAATTTTGTTTTGATTGGAAGTTTGTATGAAACTGCTTTGAAAATATCTTTTGCTGTTGTTTCATCAACATCACCAAGTTCAAACAACACGCGACCACGTTTGACAACAGCAACCCAAAATTCTGGATTACCTTTACCTTTTCCCATACGAGTCTCGAGAGGTTTTTTACTTACTGGTTTATCTGGAAACACACGCAAGAAGAAACGTCCAGCTTTCTTTATTTTACGCGCTACAGTCACACGAACAGCTTCTATTTGCTGTGCTGTCAACCATACAGGTTCAACAGCCTGGAGTCCGTACTCACCGAAATCAACGGTACGAGCACCTTTTGACATACCAGTCATGCGTCCGCGCTGCGACTTTCTAAATTTTACTTTTTTTGGCATCAACATGGCTTAATTCTTTCTGTATTTATTTCGTTTGGTATTCGCCAACACAGATCCAAACTCTTACACCAATAATTCCCATTACTGTGTGCGCTCTAATGTATCCATATTGGATATTAGCACGCAATGTATGAAGAGGAACTGAACCAACACGTGTCCATTCTGCTCGAGCAATCTCTGCTCCATTCAAACGACCCTTGATGCAAATTTTAATACCACGCGCACCCGCTCTCATTGCTGAAGCAGCAGCTTTTTTCATAAGCTTTTTAAAGTTTGCACGCTGTTCAAGTTGAACTGCGATATTTTTTGCAACCAATACCGCATCTAATTCTGGCGTGACTACTTCTTCAACAGAAATATCAACACCATTGATACGTAACATTGATGCTAAGTTTTTACGCAAAACATCAACTTCTTGGCCTTTTTTACCGATAACGCGTCCTGGTTGTCCAGAATGAATAACAACTTTGACCATTCCAGCTGTTTTTTTGATTTCAATTCTAGCAACGTCTGCTTTAGTCAAATTACTTTCAAGATATTTTCTGATTACCAAATCGTCCTGAAGTTCTTTAGCATATGAACCTTTAACAGAACTTCTTGGAAACCACTGAGCGTCCCAATCACGGTACACCCCAACGCGAAATCCTATTGGATTAACCTTTTGACCCACAAAGATTCCTTTTAAACAATGTTTTTATTAATGTTCAACTTGTACTCGCTTCAACACGATCGTTATATGACTCAATCTTTTTCTTAGAACGGATGATCGACCCATAGCAGATGGTTTGAAATATCTGTATGCAGGTCCTTGATCAACGCGAATCTCGTCTATTACTAACTCTTGTGCTGTAATTTCTTCATGCTGACAACGAGCATTTGCAATCGCAGAGTCAAGAAGCTTTTTAATCGGCAAAGATTTAGCGAGTCCGTATACTTTGAGCCAACCCAATGCATACGCGGCATTTTTGCCACGAATTACATCGACAATTGGTCGCAATTTATAGGGAGACCGTTTTATATAATTTGCTGACGCTTTAAAGTTCATGTTTTACCCATTTACTTAATCTTATTATTAGTTTAACACAACAAGGGAGCAACTCAAGTGATGCTTTTTATACTATGCTGAAGTTGCTGCCTGGCGTTGGCCACTATGCATTTTAAATGTTCTTGATGGTGAAAATTCACCGAGATGATGTCCTACCATATTTTCGGTAATGAACACCTCTACGAATTTTTTACCATTGTGAACTGCAAATGTAAGTCCAACAAATTCAGGTAAAATCATGCTACGACGCGACCAAGTTTTAATAACTTCACGTCGAGAGCCGCCTTTTACCTTTTCTATTTTTTCCATAACTGAAGGGTCCACAAAAGGACCTTTTTTCGCCGATCTAGCCATTTTTCGTACCTACCTTAACTCTATTTACGACGCTTAATAATCATTGGATCTTTTCTGCGACGAGTACGAGTACCCTTACATCCTTTACCCCAAGGAGTTACTGGATGTGACCCAGATTTAGATCTACCTTCACCACCACCATGTGGGTGATCGACAGGGTTCATAGCCATACCACGAACAGATGGTCTGAAACCAAGGTGACGAGTACGTCCTGCTTTACCCCAACAAATATTTTTATAATCTGCGTTGCCTAAAACACCTACAGTAGCCCAACACGCTAAATGAACCATGCGAACTTCGCCTGATGGCATTTTAAGAGTTGCAAATAGGCCTTCTTTAGCGACGATCTGCGCTGATGTTCCAGCACTACGAACAAGTTTTCCACCGCTGCCTGGTTTCATTTCAATATTGTGAATAAAGAAACCAACTGGAATACGTTCAATCGGTAAACAGTTACCAACTTTTGGTTCAACTTGTGCACCTGAAATAACCGTATCACCAATTTTTAATGTTGCAGGTAATAGAATGTATCGCTTATCACCGTTTTTATACACAATTAATGCTATGTGTACGCTACGATTTGGATCATATTCAAAAGAAGATACTTTACCTTCTACATCATGAACAGAGCGATTGAAATCGATTACGCGATATTTTCGAGCCGCTCCACCACCACGATGACGAACAGTAATACGACCGTACGCATTACGTCCACCACTTTTGCTCAAACCAACAGTTAAACTTTTTAAAGGTTTTTCTTTTGATAAGTGTGATGTGTCAATGAAAGTTTGAAATCGTAAAGACGCATTTCTTGGTTTTCTTGAAACAATTGCCATATGTAATCCTTACTTGTTTGGTTGAACACGAGCAAATTGCTCAGCGCTCTCTTGTTCAACCGCCATAGCTGCATCACCAAAGAGGTTCATATCTTGACCCTTTTTCAATGTGACAATTGCTACTTTTCGTAAATTATCAAAGCTCTCATTACGTGAACGAGAAATTTTGCGTTTACCTTTACGAACAATAATGCGAACTGTTTCAACTTCAACATTGAATAATTTGTACATAGCTTGAGCAACTAATGTTTTATTTGCTTCAGGATGCACTTCAAGTGTTATTTTTTTTAATGTTTGATGTAGGCGGTATGCTTTGTTAGAAACTACCGGTCCAACTATAATATCGTAGATACTTAATTCCATTTTGCCACCATATCTTTTAACAAGCTAACATCTTTTTTCAAGACTACGATACAGTTACCAAGTGATAGTTCATATGCATTCACATCATCAAACGTTACAACATGAACATAATCTAAGTTATTCAAAGATGCCCAATAATTATAATCTTCACGATGCATGAACATGATAATTTTTTTATTTGCCAAACCAGCATTTGTAAATGCTTTATGTGCTGAAGAAGTTGACGGCTTATCGCTCGGCAACACCCAGTCAAATGAAAATAAACTACCTTGATCAGCATATTCTGCCATACATGCAGTTAGTACTTGTGATTTAGTTTGTTTATTAACTTTCAAAGTACGAACTCTAGGTTGTGGTCCGAACAGAACACCACCACTTCTCCATAATGGAGAGCGGGCACTTCCTGCACGAGCACGTCCTGTTCCTTTTTGCTTCCACGGTTTCTTGTTTGAGAAAGAAACCTCTCCACGTGTCTTACAACCAACAGTTCCTTGACGCCAATTTTGCATCAAAGCACGTATCCATATTGCATAACTTACTTGCGTATCCATCGTTGCTTCGATACCTACATCGTGCGCAGAAAGCGTAGATAGTAAAGTTGACGCATTACTTACGTTGTTTGTATTTTTTTTATTGTCTACTTGCGTATTCATTGTTTACCCATTCTTACGAACGTACACCAAGGATCCAGGCTTACCAGCCATAGCACCTTTAATCAAGACAATGTTGTCTTGAGGTACTACTTGAACCACTACAAGGTTACGAACCGTTTTTCGAGTTACACCCATGTGACCTGCCATGGTTTTACCTTTAATAACTTTACCCTGTGAACGCATGAAGCTAATACTACCAGGTCGTCTTCCAAGCATGGATCCGTGGCTGCCCACTCCACCAGTGTAATTGTGACGGCGCATAACACCGGCAAAACCACAACCCTTAGTCGTCCCAGTAACATTTACAACATCTTTTGGCTGAACAATTGATGTAAAATCAAAAGGCTGACCTACTTGAATGTTTTCAGGTAATTGCTCGAGCGTAATTTCACGTACCCAACGAAAATATTTTGATTTTTCTTTGAGCCAGTCGACGTGAAATGTTTGTTTTTGCATTTTTTCACGAACATAAGCTACCTGAATAGCGTTATATCCGTCTTTTTCTTGTAATTTAATTTGAGAAACCCACCAACCAGATGCATCCACAGCTGTTACTGGTACAACTTTATTGTCCGCAGTAAAAACCTGTGTCATTCCAACCTTACGGCCCCAAAATCCATTAATCATAGATAGCCCTTCGTTCTACTTGATTTCTACATCAACACCAGCAGAAATATTGAGCTTCATTAAAGCCGCCATAGTTTGGTCTGATGGCGAAATCATTTCCAAAATTCTCTTGTGTGTAATAATTTCAAATTGTTCACGTGATTTTTTATCAATATGCGGTGAACGCAATACTGTAAAACAACGTTTTTTATTCGGTAAAGGAACAGGTCCGACTAAGTCGGTACCTGTTTTTTTTGCCGTCATTGCGATTTCTTTTACTGCTTTATCAAGTAATTGATGATCGTAAGATTTTAATGTCAATCGTATTTTCTGTTTTTTCATCTATCTTCCAATCTTAATTAATCGAGGAATTCTATTACGATTCCTGATCCAACAGTTCGACCACCTTCACGAATTGCAAATCGTAAATCTTTTTCCATCGCAATCGGTGAAATAAGTTCGACTGTCAATTCTACGTTATCACCAGGCATAACCATTTCACGGCCAGCAGGTAATTTCACTATTCCAGTAACATCAGTTGTTCTGAAATAGAATTGTGGACGATATCCATCAAAGAATGCACTGTGACGTCCGCCTTCTTCTTTGCTCAATACATAGATTTGAGCTTTGAATTTTTTATGCGGAGTAATTGAACCAGGTTTTGCAACAACCATTCCACGAACGATGTCTTCTTTTTTAAGACCACGTAGAAGTAATCCTGCGTTATCCCCAGCTTGACCTTCATCAAGATTTTTTCTAAACATCTCAATACCAGTAACTGTTGAATCAAGCGGTTTTTCTGTCAAACCAACTAATTGAACAGCATCACCAATTTTGATACGACCTTTTTCAATTCTTCCTGTCGCAACAGTACCACGACCAGCGATAGAGAATACACCTTCAACAGGCATTAAGAAAGGTTTATCTACATCACGTTTTGGAAGTGGAATGTAGCTATCAACAGCTTCCATTAATTTGTTAATCGCTTGATAACCTAGCTCACCACGGTCACCTTGGAGCGCTTTTAACGCTGAACCACGGATAACTGGAATTTCATCGCCAGGGAAATCATATTTTTTCAACAAATCACGAACTTCTTCTTCAACCATGTCGACCATTTCTACATCGTCAACCATGTCTACTTTATTCAAGAAAACAACAAGTGAAGGAACGTTAACGTTCTTCGCTAAAAGAATGTGTTCACGTGTTTGTGGCATAGGTCCGTCTGCTGCTGAAACAACAAGAATCGCACCATCCATTTGCGCAGCACCAGTGATCATGTTTTTAACATAGTCAGCGTGTCCTGGGCAATCTACGTGAGCGTAGTGACGATTTGCAGTTTCATACTCAACGTGTGAAGTTGCAATCGTAATACCACGAGCTTTTTCTTCTGGGGCATTATCAATCTGATCGTACCCTTTAGCAACAGCTCCACCAGTTTCTGCAAGAACAGTTGTAATTGCAGCTGTTAAAGTTGTTTTACCATGGTCAACGTGACCAATTGTACCGACGTTTACGTGCGGCTTATTCCGTGAAAAATTCTCTTTTGCCATAATGTCTCCTGAAACGCACAATTCTATTAATATGTACCTATTTTTATTTTTTCGCTGCTACAATTTCATCTTGAATAGTTTTTGGGGCTTCGCGATAACATTCAAATTCCATCGCGTAACTTGCTCGTCCCTTAGTCATAGAACGCAACTCAGTTGCATATCCAAACATATTTCCAAGCGGAACTTCTGCTTTAACGATTTGCGCAGAGCCTTTTGTTTCCATTCCTAAGATTCTACCACGACGAGAGTTCAAGTCTCCCATTACGTCACCCATATACTCATCAGGAGTACTTACTTCAACCTTCATAATCGGTTCTAGAAGTACAGGTGAAGCTTGACTCATTCCATCACGAAATGCTATTTTTGTTGCCATTTTAAATGCGATTTCAGATGAGTCAACATCATGGTATGATCCGTCAGTAACTGTAACTTTAACGTCTACTACTGGGCTACCAATTAAGATACCTGACGTTAAAGCTTCGTTCATACCCTTTTCAATTGCAGGGATATATTCACGAGGAATAGTACCACCAACAACTTTATTTTCAAACTCATAGCCAGTGCCACGTTCACGAGGTTCAATGTTTAACCATACGTGACCGTATTGACCCTTACCACCAGATTGCTTAATGAACTTACCTTCAACGATGACAGCTTTTTGCACAGTTTCTTTATAAGCAACTTGCAATTTACCCTGTTCAACTTCAACCTTATGCTCACGCTTCAAACGATCAACAACAATCTCAAGATGCAATTCACCCATACCAGAGATTTCTGTTTGACCTGTTTCGTGATTATATGTGAAATGGAATGAAGGATCTTCTTGGTTCATCTTTTTAAGAGCCAAGACCATTTTTTCATAATCAGCTTTTGACTTAGGTTCAATAGATGATGAAATAACCGGTGCCGGAATATCAATAGACTCAAGAAGTACTGGATGATTTTCGTCACATAACGTATCACCAGTGTTCACATCTTTAATTCCAACAACAGCTACAATATCACCAGCCGAAGCTTCTTTAATTTCTTCACGTTTATTTGCATGCATACGAACTAAACGGCTTACGCGCTCTTTAGTCTCTTTGCTTGCATTGTATACATATGATCCAGCTTTCAATTCACCTGAATAAATTCGAGTAAATGTCAAAGCTCCCACAAATGGGTCTGTCATAATTTTAAATGCCAACGCTGAAAACGGTTCTTTAATAGAAGATTTTCTTTCTACTTCAAGACCAGTTTTTACATCGATTCCTTTAATAGCAGGAACCTCAAGCGGTGACGGCAAGTAATCAACTACTGCATCAAGCAATAATTGAACACCTTTGTTTTTAAACGCAGAACCACAAAACACAGGGAAAAATTGACGAACAGCCACACCCTTACGGATCGCTGCACGAATTTCTTCAACTGTGAACGATTCTTCGTTTAAGAACTTCTCACCAAGTACATCATCAACTTCTGCTGCTTTTTCAGCAATGAAAGCATAAGCTTCTTTAATTTGATCAGCATACTCAGCTGGAGCGTCTTCAAAAATCGGCTCTTTTTGTAAATCACGCTCATCGCCATAAAAACGAACCATTTTGCTCGTTAATACATCGATGATAGCATTGAAATTTTCTGATTCGCCAATTGTGATTTGCATAGGTACCGCGCGCCCGCAAGCGAGCTTCTCATTGATGTCTGCAATAGCCGCTGTATAATCAGCACCGATACGATCCATTTTGTTAATAAAAATGATCGCCGGAACTTCATAACGAGTTGCTTGATTCCATACTGTTTCAGACTGAGGCTGTACACCAGCTACACCACAAAAAACACTAACAACCCCGTCAAGTACACGTAACGAACGACCAACTTCGATCGTAAAGTCTACGTGACCAGGGGTATCAATAATATTGATTTGGCAATTTTTCCAATAACAGGTAGTTGCCGCTGATTGAATAGTAATACCACGCTCTTGTTCCTGCTCCATCCAATCCATGGTTGCAGTACCTTCATGAACTTCACCAATTTTGTGTGAAATCCCCGTATAAAAAAGAATACGTTCGGTAACCGTGGTCTTACCCGCATCGATGTGCGCAGCAATACCTATATTTCTATATCTATCTAACGTATAACTCATACTACCCTACCAAGCATAATGTGAAAAGGCACGGTTTGCTTCTGCCATTTTATGCACATCTAATTTTTTCTTGAAAGCACCGCCACGTTCTTCTGACGCTTCAATGAACTCATTTCCAAGACGCAAGCCCATGCTTTTGTCTGAACGAGATGACGCAGCTTCTTTAAGCCATCTTAAAGCTAAAGATCTACCGCGAACTTCGCTTACTTCACGAGGAATCTGATAAACACTTCCACCAACACGACGAGGGCGAACCTCAATAAGTGGCATTACGTTATTATAAGCTTTATAAAACACTTCTAGTGCTTTATCCTTGCTTCCATACTTTTGTTCGAGCATTTCGATCGCTTCATAGATGATAAAACGAGCAGCGTTTTTTTTGCCACACGTCATAATCACGTTAATGAAACGTTGTATTAATTCTGATTGATAAACTGGATCGACACCGATGGTACGTTTAACCAGTTCTTTTTTCCGTCTTGGCATATATCAAATCCTTTGTTTATTAAGCTTTTGGCCGTTTCGCGCCGTATAATGAACGTGATTGTTTTCGTCCCTCTACTCCTGCTGCATCTAGAGCACCACGAACAATGTGATACTTAACACCCGGTAAGTCTTTTACACGACCACCGCGCACTAACACCATTGAGTGTTCTTGTAGATTGTGACCTTCACCAGGAATGTATGCCGTAATTTCGACACCGTTGGATAATTTAACCCTTGCAACTTTACGAAGCGCAGAGTTTGGTTTTTTTGGCGTTGTTGTAAACACACGTGTACAAACACCGCGAACTTGAGGACATCGTTTTAAAGCGCCGCTTTTTGTTTTTTTAACAACTTTTTTGCGACCTAAACGAACTAGCTGATTAATGGTAGGCATATAGGAACCTTATTATAACATGTACCGTTATAGTAACTTTAGATATAATTCTTAGTCGATGGTGCATATCATTTAGATATGATTTCACCAATAAACTTTTTGCATAATTCAAGTATAGACTCTTTGCAAGTTTTTTCAAGAAAATTAACAAAAGCGCTTCTACACAACTACTTTTTAAGAACAGAAGGTAGACTTGAAGGCAACATCATGGTAGGTTGATACCGCTATTTTTGAATCAATATATGATCGTTTTAACCACTAGGATATCTATGATTCCACCCATTCTATCTCAACTAATTGCCATAGCAGCAAGCGTATTTGGCATTTCCTTTATAATTGTCTTCCACGAATTTGGACACTATATATTTTGCAAAATATTTAACGTATACACTCCAACATTTTCTATCGGAATTGGCAAGGTTCTTTATTCTAAAAAAATAGGCGATACCAATTTCTGCGTTTCAGCAGGTCCAATTGGAGGCTATGTTGAAGTCGCTACAGAACAAGGACTCAATGGATCCCTCGGATTTAACCAAATCCCGTATTATCAAAAAGTGCTCATTATGCTGGGTGGCATTTTTTGCAACTTTTTACTTGCATACATCTGCTTCATTTGCCTTTTTTGGACAGGAATGCCAGAAAGCGCTGCTGGAGCATACGAGCCATGCACAACGATCGTAAGCACTGTCGCTCCTGAATCAATTAACTCTAGCACATTGCAACCCGACGACCAGTTGGTATCAATCAATCACCAACCCCTTGAAAACAACCTCAAAATTGCGCGTAAAGCGATCTTTGAAGGCGCTTGCTCTCAAACTACACTGCCAGCTCAAGTTATCCGCCACGGTAACGTTGTTGATATTGAACTACACCTACAAGGCAAACAAGCACCTCCGACGCTGGGTAAACAGATTGAAGTATCATTCCAACTTAAACCATCACTAAGCCTGTACGACTCCATAGTTGAATCATACCGCGCTACCGTCTTTTACGTACAAGCAATCATCTCAGGACTCAAAAACATGGTTCATTCGCGCACCACTCAGGGCTTTGTTGGACCACTCATGGCAGTAGCAGCAAGCAGCAAAAGCGCTCAAAAAGGCTTTGCGTACCTTGTCTTCTTCCTAGCGGTCATCAGCATCAACCTCGGATTTATGAACCTACTACCGCTTCCAATCTTTGATGGTGGCCAATTTGTACTGTTTACTATCGAAGCAGTAACGCGCCGTCAACTATCTGAAAAAGTACGCAAAATGATTGGCATGAGCTCTTGGGTCTTAGCTATCGGACTACTGGTCCTATTTACTATCCGCGACCTACAAGCACTCATTTTTGGATAACTAAAGTTAAAATTAATCACAAAAAAAGTCCCTGGGTTAACCAGGGACTTTTTTTATAATCTATACTAAGAATGATTACTTAGTGATTTGAGCTACATGCGGATGCTCAGCACCAGCATATATCTTTAATTTTTTCAAGATTGAGCGGCTTAAAGCGCTTTTGTTGATTCTTGGAAGCATACGTTTAACCGCAAGCTGAATCAATTTTTCTGGAGTTTTTGCCAAGATCTCACGAGCTGTTTTGCTCTTTTGACCACCTTGATAACCACTGTAAGTTAAGTAGACTTTACCATCTAGCTTATTACCAGTTAAATGAACTTGTGCTGCGTTAATAACAACAACATAGTCACCACTGTGTGTGTGAGGTGTAAATTCTGCTTGGTCTTTGCCACGTAGAATTGTTGCAATTTCAGTCGCTAAACGACCTAAGACTTTGCCTTTTGCGTCAATGACACGCCATTGTGGATTCGCGTCTTCTTTGCGCAAGAAAAATGTTCTATTCATATCCATATTAAAAAACCTTACAAGATGATTAGAAAAGTTTCTGATTTAAATGTTTAAATCTAGTGGTAATTCTTTTTATTAAATAATAACTCTGAAAAAATCAAACGAGATATTTACAGGGTACCTGAAATCTAATTCTAGGTCAATGACAAAACCAACGCTTTATCAACCTTTTATGAATCAAAATGCTGTTGTACCATATCTTCTATTTCCGCGATAGCCTTTGGAATATCCTCGCTCATGCATATTGGTTCAGCATCAGGAAGCACCCAGTAATTATCTTCAATTCGAATACCTATTCCTTCTTCTGGGATATAAATGCCCGGTTCAATTGTGATGATATCACCTTCACGCAACGGCTCAGATCGAGACCCAACATCATGCACATCAAGCCCTAAATAATGCCCAATTCCATGAATAAAATATTTTTCATATCCATGTTTTTTGAGAAATTTTAATGCAATATGTTGCAGCGACATATCTGGTTGCTCACTGTTGGATAACCACATACCTGGGCACAAATGTTCCAACACATGGTACTGAGTATCAAGCACAATCTCATACAACTCTTTTTGTCGCGCTGAGAACTTACCTGAAACCGGAAATACGCGCGTAATATCTGCACAATAATGTTGATACATCGCACCAGCATCAATGAGCACTAACTCACCATCACGCACAGGCTGATTGTTCACATTGTAATGTAGGATAGTCGCACGTTTGCCACTAGCTACAATCGATGGATACGCTCTGCTTGCTTCGTTTTCAGTGAAAATGTATTCCATTGCCGCTTGAATTGATGCTTCTGTCACATCTGGCTTAATAATATGTGCCGCAGCTTCAAAAGCTCCTTGCGTAATCGCAATTGCCTGATAAATTTTTTCAATTTCTGAAACATCTTTTTTACGACGCAACTGAGCTACAAGTGGTGAAATATCAACCACATGCTGCATAAGATTTGGAATAAACAAACTTAATCGGTCAACAATATGCTTTACTTGAGCATACGAGCGACCATGAACTGGATACAAAGTAAAAATGGTTTGCTGACGCGCAATCATTTGCGTAAGCGTTTCAATAATATGCTGATAATCTGCTGGTGCAAAATAAGGATCAACGCTATACGCAGCTAAAGGCGCACCACTGTTTTTCAACTCATCAATGCTGTACAAACAAATTGTTTGATCATTGAGAATATCTACCGACTGAACCCATTTGTCGCGCAGCTCACCAAAATTTGGCTTATACAGTGTTGTATGTTGATTAAATCCAAATGATAGCGTTGCTGCTGGCTCTGAAATGCCTGAAAAATAGAAAAACGAACTGTCTTGCACAAATGAAACAAGATCCAACTCTGTTGGTGCAAATAAAAACACAGAACCCTGCTTATCAGGATATTGCTCAGCAATCAATTCAATTAATTTTTGACGCCGTTGTTTTAACGTATCTGCTACGCTGATACCTTTAGTATCATTCATAATCTGAATTAAATCACCAAACATATATCATCCTTAATATTAAAACGATCTTCGATCTGCCAATGCTTTACCAACCGTTAAACGATCAACAAACTCTAAATTTGATCCAATAGGAACACCTTTAGCAAGACATGTAATTTTTATACCACTCTGTTGTAATTTACGCGCAATAAAAGCAGAGGTAGCCTCACCTTCAGGCGTTTGATTCAATGCAAAAATAATTTCATGTACGCCTGACTCGGTTGCCCGAACAATTAATTGCTCAATGGTTAAATCTTTTGCGCTCACACCATCAAGGGGTGAAATAACTCCACCAAGCACATGATACATGCCACGAAAAGCCTCTGTACGCTCAATGACGAGTAGTTCATGCCAAGATTCTACAACGCAAATAACTGACGAGTCACGACTTGCATCAGCACAAAAAATACATCCTGCGTCTTTTTCTTGCCACACAAAACAATTATCACACAGCACTATTTTATGCTTCGCTTCTTGCAGCGCTGCACAAAATTGAGCTAACCGTTGATCATCAAGTTGCAAGAAATAGGAAGTAACTCTGTACAGATTTTTACTTGCAAGAAACGGAACTTGATGCAAATGACGCATCAGCTTTTTAATCGTTGGCAATTTATCAATCATGAAACACTCTCTTTTAAATTACAACCATTTTGCCATGCTACTTACGCAGCTAACCAACGAATATTGCGAACAGCATACGTTTGAGCCACGCCAAGCACTGTATTCATCATGATAAACAATGCAAGTCCAGATGCTAAATATGCAGTAACAGCACCCAAGAACAATGCAAATCCAATACGAGACATCCACTGACGAGGATCAGATGATGCAGCAGGTGATAATACCATCGCTACAAAAACCATCATGCTTAGAATGTAATATGGATCTGCGACCGATAAATCTGGCAACCATAAAAACGGTGCTCCATGCAACTGTATTGCGCTGCTCAGCACTTTGTTAAGCGCTAGAAAAACAGGAATGTTAAGTAGCATTGGTAAACAGCCCGATAACATCGGAAACCCATACTTATTAATCAGTTCTGCAGTAGCTTGATCAAGCGCCGCTTTGTCATGTTTAAATTTTTGTTGTAAATGCGCACGTTTTTTCTCAAATTCAGCTTGCTGTTTCATGCTACGTTCACTTTTTAACGTAAACGGTAACAAGAGTAATTTGATCAATAGTGCAATAATAATGATTGCAAGACCATAGCTACCAGTCTCTTGATGTAAATACGTCATCAAACGTAGCACCGGTTTTGCAATTGGAGTTAACCAACCATATTGCATCAAGTGGGTTAAGTCAGGAGCAACCGCATACAACGCTTCGCTTGTTTTTGGTCCAACGTACAGCGACCAGCTGATTTCAGTACCTGCAGGGACTACCTGTGATTCTAAAATAAACTGTTGTTGCGTATCTGATAATTTTTTAAAGTATGTTCGACCAACTGCATGCTCTGATGCAGCAAAACAGATCGAGGTTAAAAACTTAGTCGTAAATCCAAATATTTTTGGCTCAAACCAAAAATCAGTAAATGCCTGAGGTTTTGATAAAACAACATCATACAATGATGTCGCACCCGCACCTGGTTTGTTGACAACCCCTTTTAACTCTTCAGTCATCAAAGGAGACGCTACAAACAATCGAATTTGCTCTGTTGCCTCTTTGCGATGCGCAGACGCAACTGCCACTTTAACATCTATTTGATAGGTTTTTTTATAAACTACAAATGTTTTATGAATGATTCCACCATCAAAGCGCGATTTATACTCAATCACATACGCATCGAGAGTATCATGATCATGCTGAGCAACCAGTTCATAATCAAACGGTGTAACACCAGACAATCCAATCATGCACGATGGATTTGCCGCTTCGACAACAGGAACATGCACAGAACCTTTTTGCCACAATAAATCCATAGATTCTAAACATGCACCATGCGATGAGAAAATATACTGAGCAACATCAGTGTCGACTTGAGTTTTTACAACCTCAACATCAGCCTGCTTTTCAAATTGCAGATCGAGTTGCAATGGTTTTTGCACCGCGACCATTTCTGGTGCCGTAAAACTTTGACCTGACACGACAGTTTGTTCAACTGCTTTTTTTTCAACGCCAGAATCGACCCAGAAATAGTTAATTGAGAACATAATTACTGCAAGCAAACCAGTTGCTACAAAGCCACGCGATGTAAAAACATCAAATGGTTCTTTAGTTATAAACTTCGTAAAGAAGAATCGCAACGTGATATAAAACAAAACAGATATACCTGTTGAAACAAGAGCATCTGAAAAATACATAAACAATACCTTATAAGCATGTAAAAAAGATTGAATCAATGATAAACTATTGCAAATAGATTAACAAAGATCAGACCATTAAGCCAGAAAATTACGGCATCAAATAAGCTTAAAAAGGAGTTTTTATGAAAATGTCCAAAAGACAATATCGCATTGGAGACTTAGCTGTCGCATTAAATGTTGAGAAATTTGTGATACGGTTCTGGGAAAAAGAACTCGGTATTAAATCCCATCGCTCAAAAGGTGGTCAACGTTTTTATGAAGAAAAAGATTTCAAAAAATTTGAGCTTATCAAAAATCTTTTGTATCAAAAAAAATTCACTTTAGCGGGCGCTAAAAAAGAATTAGAAAATTTAAAAAAAGATCGCAACGTAATCCCTACACAAACAATCAGCAAAAAAACAAGCTGCGATTGTAAACAAAAGTTGGCATTGTTAAAACAAGAACTATTAAAATTCAAACAAGCGCTTTAACTCTGTCTTAAAAATAAAATCCTTTCATGTTATGATTTACTTATGAGTCTCTACATGGAAGGATTTATTTATGTTATCCAAAACAACACATATTCATTTTATCGGCATTAGTGGCATTGGTATGAGCGGTATTGCTAAAATCTTGCTACAACAAGGGTACCGCATCTCTGGTTGCGACCTTGCTGCCGACAACAAACACATAGCAGAACTCAAACAGCTCGGCTGCTCCATTGCTCCTCATCATCAACACACTATATGCCAAGATCCTTCTATCGACTATGTGGTATACACAACAGATATTGCCTTACACCATCCAGAAATGGTTGATGCGCGCAATAGAAACATTACCATTGTTCACCGCGCAACGATGCTTGCAGAGATTATGAGACCAAAATTTGGAATTGCCATTGCAGGATCGCATGGTAAAACAACCACCACATCACTTATGACCCACGTAATGTTGGAACTCCAAGCTGATCCTACATTTATCATTGGCGGACATTTAAATTCCTTGGAAACTAATGCTCAAAACGGAACTGGACCCATTGTGATTGCCGAAGCAGATGAAAGTGATCGATCTTTCTTATCTCTGCCCAAAACATGGTCGATTGTTACCAATGTTGATCTCGAGCATTTAGAGACCTACAAAGATTTCGCTGACGTTAAGCAAACATTCATTAAATATATGAATCAAATACCGTTCTACGGATGTAACATTGTCTGCTTGGACGATACAGGCATAGAAAGCATTATCTCGGAGTTAAACACAAAGCCAATCACCTACGGACAGCACCCTCAAGCCGACATGCGCATTGAAAACATCACACTTGAAAATGACTATTCTACGTTCGATATCGTTGATACACGCACCAACAGTCGTCTATCCCAGATAAAAACGCCCCTGCTGGGCCTACACAACGTTTTAAACAGCACCAGCGTCATTACCATGGCCCTGCACCTTGGTTTTGATGCGCAAAAGATCAAAGCCGCGATAGCAACATTCGATGGAGTTGATCGACGTTTTACTATTAAAGGGATCAGTAAGCGACACCAAGCCATGGTCGTCGATGATTATGGACATCACCCAGAAGAAATACGCAATATTATCCTCATAGCTCGTAAAAAAGCGAAAAATCGACTTTGCATGCTCTTTCAGCCCCACAGACACAGCAGAACGCATCATTTGTGGAACGATTTTATCAAAGTGTTAAGCTCGCCCGACATTGATCACCTGATCATAACGGATATCTTTGCCAAAGGTGAACAAGCGGTAGAAGGCTTTACGAGCCAAAACATGATCCAAGAAATCAAGAAAATAAATCCTGCGGTCAATGCCGTTTATCTACCATTAGATCATGATGGCCAAGAGATTATTGCCTATCTACACTCTATCCTACAACCCAACGATCTGCTCATGCTTCAAGGGGCAGGCAAAATCAATAAATTTTCCAAAGAAATACTGGAATAAATAATCTTATCACTCTAAAAGTTCAACTCCAGCACAAGCACCACATCACCTCTTTCTGAAAAAACGGCAGCAATAAAGCAAAAACCGTTGACTTTGCCACGTCCATTTTGCAATTCTAAGTATTAATAAATGGAATGGAAATAATGGAGATGGAGGTTACGCCCATGAAACGAAATATATTGCTCTTAGTAGCACTGGCAATGATACCATGCGAACTTTTACCGGGACGCGGTGGCGGTGGTGGACATGGTGGCGTCGGTGGCGGAAGCCATAGAAGCTCTAGTGGTGGTAGTCACAGAGGTGGTGGTAGCCATAGAAGCTCTAGTGGTCATAGCGGACATCACGGTAATCACGGCAACCATGGAAATCATGGATACCACGGTGGTGGTTATGGTCGTGGTGGCTGGGGTGGAGCAGCATGGGGTGGTTTAGCATTTGGAATGTTATGGTCGACTTTCCTAATCTTGGGAATATCATCGGCAAGCTCTAATCAACAACAAACTCAGCAACGTTTAAACGATATGAATACTAGCCAGTTGCAAGATCAAATCGAAGAAGTTAATTCAAAATTAGATTCTATGCAGGATCAGCTATCAGCACAAGATAAACAGAACGCTCAGCAAACTATTGAAGCTCTACAAGCTCGTATTAAATATTTAGAATCACAAAAAACACAAGGATAAACAACAAAGGGATTTAAGTATGAATAGTTTTCAAAAGAGTTTAGTGATGCTCGCACTAATATTGTGCAGCAATAACACACTGCCCTACAATAACTACGGACGCTATAATAATGGTTATTACGGGGGTGGTATCGGAGTCGGATTTTATGGTGGACCAGTAGTTCCAGCCTATGGTGTTGGATTTGGATATTCTCCATATTACTATCAACCGGGTCCAGCAGATGTTGCCGTTGGTATGATGGCAGGTGCAATGACAGCTGCAGCTATCAACTCATCATCCAGAAACAACGACAACGATAATTATGACCCAAAAGAAGCTCGTAGAAAAGAAATAAGACTGCAAATTTCACAAGCAAATAACAGACTTATGGATTTAAAACCGGGTTCTGCAGAAGCTATGCAGCTCGATAAAACAATTGCACAACTAAATAAAGAATTACGATCAGTTTAAAAAAAGGAAAAAAATATGAAATTCATGAAAAAAAGTTTATTAGCATTATCTCTTCTTACAATCAGCGCAAACGTGTTACCTGATGGTGGACTCGGCGATGTTATTCGAGCTCCCTTTGTGTTCACAGGAGATGTCGTTGAAGGAACAGGAGATGTTGTAACTGGTCGTAACCCAGTTAAAGCACGCGACATAAGAGCACAGAAAAGCAGCTTAAAAGCACAATATAAAAATGGAAATATCACCAAAGCACAATACAATCAACGACTAAAAGAACTAAATCAACAAGAAAGATAAACATATATTTTGATTTTAAATAAAAAAGGAGATTACAAATGAAATTTATTAAAAAAAGTTTACTAGCATTATCACTTCTTACAGTTAGTGCCACTATATTACCAGGTAATGGTTGGGGAGGCGGATTTGCAGCCGGAGCTTTAACTGGTGTAGCCGTTACCAGTATAGCTACTAGTGCAGCTAGAAATAACAACGGTGAAAGCTCTGCTTCTGTTATCGGTAAACAAATCAAAGAAACTCGTATGGAAAAAAAACGAGTAACTCGTGACTATAAAAAAGGTAATATCACCAAAGAAGATCATGATCAACAACAAAAAAACTTAGATGATCAAATTCGTAACTTACAAAGCCAATTGTAATTGCATGCCAAGAAAATAAAGGAGATTAAATATGAATAATAGTTTTAAAAAAGCAGCTCTTTTATGTGCAGCGCTTATGACAAGTGTGTCAACATTTGCAATTTCAACTGGTGGAGCAGTAGCGGCTGGACTTGGTGCAGCTGCAGCAGTAACACTCATTTCAGTTGGTATACACAAACATAATAAACGTAAACGCGAACAACAAGAAAACAACAAAAGCGACGCTACATCAACTAAGAAGATGAAAGATTCACAGAATCAATCAACGTATAGATCAAGAGCTTCTGAGAAGAAAGAGATTAAAGCAAAGATTGCTGATAAACGCGAAGAGCTTAAAGACCATAAATATGATTTGAAAAAATTAAAACGTACAGGTAAAGGCAAAACAGCTGAAGCTGCGGAGCACAAATCTGTAATGGAATCGATTAAAGCAGACCTTAAGAAATTAGATCAAGACTTGAGAAATCTGTAACCTTACACCTTCACACACTCTCAGATAAGGGCTTGTAGTTTATACTACGGGCCCTTATTGTTCTACTTCGCGAAATACTCATGCTTTGAAGCAGAGTATGAAAGCGAATGTAGAACGTTACGAAACAAGTGAACGAAGTGAATCGTATAGTAAGGCGGCTACGAAGAATTTCGCACGATACCACGGCTTAAAATCCGTGGCGCGCTTCATTTTGGCAAAAGCGTAACACGGATCGAACTGCTGCCCTCGATAAGTACCGTGCAAAACAACTTGTTACCCGGCCGCTGGAACAATAGCTGCGCATCATCAGCTGCAAACTCACCTACTAGTTGCCACCCTAACAGCTCCATATCAGACAAATATGATTTTTTAAGAGCTTCTTGAGTCATGTTCGATTTTTTCTTCGATTTATATACTACTTCAACAGCAGAAGGATTCACCTTATCGACTATGACTTTGTCGACATAAAACCCAAGTAGCATATCCGGTATTTCACTGTGTAAAGCTAAAACCTCTTGGATATCGACCGATGGCTTCCCATCAGATGTTGCTTTTTTCTTTTTCTGAGCACATCCTGCCACAACAAGCAACAACACAAGAACTACCACCCGGTACATCGTACCTCTGATCAATGTTTGCATATAAACCCCTTTTGAATTTTACAAAAAAATATGAGCTGCTTTTAGCAAGCAACTCATATTTCAAATTTATAACAGGTAAAGACCTAAGCTGCTTTTTTTGCAGTTTTTGGCGCTCTACGAATCACTTTTTCTTTAATTACTGCATCTTCACCGACTTTGTGACGGATGTAATACAGTTTTGCACGACGAACTCTTGCTTTTGCAACCAATTTGATCGAATCAATGATTGGAGAATAGAAAGGATAAATTCTTTCAACTGCAATACTATCAGAACCAATTTTTCGTACAGTAAATGTTGATGATCCAGCATTATTGCTTCGAGCAATCACGTTACCACGAAATGCTTGAATTCGCTTGTTATCGCCTTCTTGTACCCATTGAGAAACTTCTATAACGTCGCCAATACCAAACTCAGGATATGATGTTTCGCGTACAGCGAGCGATTGAATCGTTTCTTTATTTAATTTTTTTGATTTCATGATGTTTTATTAACCTTTATCAATCAATTCTTATCTTATCTCAGATTACCAAAATCACACAGAATAACAAATTTCATAGCTATTTTTTTATCGACGTATATCAAAACCTAACCACTTATCAAAGATAATAGCGGCTGCAGATCGTACAGATAGGTGATTAAAATTCGAAAAACCCTGTAGAGGCTGTAAAAAATAATCACACTGGTCTAAAAGATCTTGAGCCATCCCATGTCCCGTACCAAGTAGTAACAGAACAGGTCTATCATGCTGCCAAACCAGCGATTGATCATGATACGATATCAATTTATCCATATTTTGATCAAATCGCGCCGAAGTCCCTATAATAATAGGTTTTTTTCCTTCTTGTTGTTCAATCTGCTCAAGAACCGCCTTTAAGCTCGGTTTTAACATAACTGAATCTAATGCTTCATGTCGATGCTTATTATACTCTGCCCCAACTTGCTTATCACTCCAAAAACCCAAAATGGTTTCCACCATTTTTTGTTGATCAATCAACGGTGTTACAACAAAATAGTTTTTTAAATTATAAGTTGCACTCGAACGAGCAATATCATGAATGTCAATTGATGTAACCGACGTTGTCCCAATTCTACCCTCTTTTAACGCAATACCATCATGCATCAATGCAACATAATGCGATGGAATATACCGCTTTGCCAATGCTTGATCCTCGCAAGACAACAGGCAGGATCGCAACCAGTCAAAATGTTTTTTCACGGTAAGCTCTGCCGCCTTATGACGACGCCACTCTATGATAGCTGCATGGTTCCCAGAACGTAAAATTTCAGGCACCACGCGATCTTTCCATTCAACTGGCTTGGTATACTCAGGATGATCAACAAATGCCCCAGAGAAGGAATCAAGATCTACAGACTCTTGTTTTCCAACCACACCTGGCATATGCCGAAATAAACATTCCATCAACAACATTGTTGGAATATCACCACCCATGACTACGAAATCACCGACAGATACGATAGCGTCAGCATATTCCTGCTCTACACGAGCATCAACCCCTTCATAACGACTCGCTATAAACATAACGTGGTCGTATGACTGAATCTTGCTCCACAGATCTTTTGCGCTGCGTTGCGTTAATCGAGTTCCTTGTGGTGACAAGAAAATCTTAAAAGATTTCCCATGTGCTCCATCAAGATCGTTAAACGCTTTTTCCATAACATCTGGACGAATTAACATTCCAGAACTATGACCAAAGGTTGGAGCATCAACTCGCTCTTTTGGCTGAACATGTTCAAAAACCGTTTTAAGAGAAAATGAAAGCAATTGTTTATCAACTGCTTTTTGCATTAAGCTAGTCTGCAAAAATGATTGGTAAAGCTCTGGAAACAATGTAACAATCGAAACATTCATATGCACAAAAACTTTGATGTTAGACTACGTTAATATTACGCAGCTGGTGTTTTTGTTTTTTTAGCTTCAGCTTTTTTAGGAGCTTCTTCTGTTTTAGTTACAACTTTTTTAGCAACAACTTTTTTTGGAGCCGCTGCTTTTGGCGCTACTGCTGTTGCAGCTGCTGGATTTTGTTGTCTTCTGATAGTGATCAAACGAGCAACAACATCAGTAGGAACTGCACCTACAGACAACCAATGAGCAACACGATCATCGTGAAGTTGAATGATTTGCTTTGTTTTTGGATTGTATGTACCTAGATTTTCTAGAAACATTCCATCACGTTTCTTACGTGAATCAATAGCAACAATTCTATAAATCGGTGCATGTTTTTTGCCAATACGAGCAAAGCGAATTTTTACTGCCATCCGGCTAACCCTTTAGATTAAATTAACATTGAGAAATAGTTTTTTTACTTGAAAAATCGGTTCTTCTTTAGAAGTTTAACAAATTGTTTACTTTGTTCAAATCTTTGCAATAAAAGATTTACCGCTGCCGCATCTACCCCAGCTCCTTGCGCAATACGCTTTTTGCGCGATCCATCAAGGATTTCTGGGTATATACGTTCTTTTTTGGTCATTGAACTTAATATCGCCTTAAAGCGCTTCATTTCCTGCTCACCGCGCTGCGCGTCATCTGCCGACATCTTCAGGCTGCCCATACCAGGCATAAATTTCATAATCGAACTGAGTGACCCCAGTTTAGACATCATATTTAACTGTTGTGCAAAATCATTGAGGGTAATTTGACCCGACATAATAGATCGAGCAACACTATCTTGCTCTGCTTGTTTAATTTTATCTTGAGCATTTTCAACCAAAGTTAATAAATCACCCATACCAAGCATACGTTTTGCGATACGCTCAGATCTAAACATCTCGAACTGATCAACCTTCTCACCAACACCCATAAAGTATATTGGTTTTTTTAATTCATAACGAAATGCAAAAGCAGCACCACCGCGAGCATCGCTGTCCATTTTTGTCAAAATAGCACCATCAAAACCGACTTGCTCAGAGAATGTTTTAGCAACCGCTAAAGATTCTTGCCCAGTCATGCTATCAAGTACCAAGAAACTATATTTCGGATCAACATAAGCTTTAAGCTGCTTAAGCTCTTGCATCATATCTGCGTCAACATGCAAACGTCCTGCTGTATCAAACAACAAATGTTCATACCCATGCTGTTTGTAGTAGCTCATAATATCTCGAGCTGCAGCTACTGGATCAGTTTGCGTTGAACGATAAAAATCAACTTCGACCATTTTTGTCAATTGCTCAAGCTGATCGATCGCTGCTGGTCGATAAAAATCAACCGATGCGCACAGTATTTTGCGTGATTTACCACGCTTCTCTGCTTGTTTTCTAATAAAACAAGCAATTTTACCAATCGTTGTTGTCTTACCTGAACCCTGAAGGCCCATAACAAATACAACCGATGGAATTTGAAACGTAAACGATTCTTGTGTTGACTCGCCACCTAAAAAGGCGACCATTTTATCATAAACTATTTTAATAAATTGCTCAGAAGGACGTAGTCCTGTAACCACTTTTTTACCAACTACTTCTTGAGAAACAGTCTGCATAAAGCTCTGTACCGTATCAAACGGAACGTCTGACTCAAATAACGTCTCTTTAATTTGATCCAAAGCAGATTGTATATTTTGCTCAGTTAAGTGAGATTGCTTAGTAAGAGATGAGAAAATTGAAGAAAATTTTTGTGTTAGAAAATCAAACATAATTTACATTAATTAAGTTAGTACTATATTGCTTATTTCTTTTATACTATACCAAAATTCAGAAATAACTACACTCGAACCTGCTTTTTTAGTAAACTACTATTATATCCGTTGCAAATATAATGAAAGTCCCTCGTCTATGGCAAAAAATGAAATGATATCAACTGCGTTTAGCAGAAAAACACTTTTAATTGGTGTTCAAACACCTTACAACAAAACTGATGACATTCAGGCATACTATGATGAATTCATTAATCTTGCGCACACATATGGCGTTACAGACTACATTAATATCAATGTAAAGTTACGAGAAGTCGACCCTGGTCACTTCTTCACCAAAGGAAAACTCAGCGAAATCAAAGCGATTTTTGACGATGGTGATTTCGATGACATTATCATATCAGACATGCTATCTGCACAACAAGAGCGCAACCTGAACGATTTATTTGATCGACCTATCTTGGATCGCACTCGACTTATTCTTGCAATCTTTGCTAAATCAGCAGTTACTGCTGAAGGAAAAATCCAAGTTGAGATCGCAACTTTACAGTTTGCAAAAACTCGCGTCACCGGATTTGGTGTTCACCTTGATCAACAAGCTGGATCTATCGGTGTTCGTGGTGGACCTGGTGAAACGGTTAAAGAAGCAACAATGCGTCACTTGAGTCGATCAATTGACACACTTAAACGACACTTGGAAAAAATAGAGAAATCTCGTGGAACACAGCGTAAACAACGCCTCAATCAAAAAGTTCCACAAATATGCCTTGTTGGATATACCAACGCTGGTAAATCGACCATCTTAAATGAACTTACTGGTAGCGACGTGCTTGCAAAAGACCAATTGTTTGCAACGCTTGATACCACAACACGTCAATTCAATGTTCAAGGTCGAAAAATTGGATTAATCTCTGACACTGTCGGATTCATCCAACAATTACCTCATCAACTCATTGAAGCTTTCAAATCAACGCTTGCTGAACTATCATACGCATCACTACTTTTAGTGGTCATTGATATTGCAGACAACAACTGGCGCTCACACATTGACGTAGTTCTCAAAACGCTTGATGAAATCGAAGTTGATAAAGAAATGCTCTTTGTTTTCAACAAAACAGATAAAATAGATCGTAAAGAATTACAAGTACGCCTTAAAAGCTTTGGATTCTTTGCTCCCTATGTTGCAATCAACTGCGTTAAACCAGAGGGTATTGCACCACTACGAAAATATCTCGAAAAATGGAAACCAAAACCTGTTGTTGTTGAGCCAAAAAAATGACACCGCTTCAAGCATTTCAAGCCTTTGTTGAAACTCATTTAAATCCGGAACAGAAAAAAGCAGTAACTCCTGCTAATGGTTCATTTCTCGTTATTGCTGGTGCAGGATCAGGAAAAACGCGCGTTATTACAGCACGTATTACGAATCTGATTTTAGAGCATAACGTAGAACCATCATCAATTGTTGCGCTCACATTTACCAACAAAGCTGCTCAAGAGATGCAACATCGTATTACTCAGTTTTTGCCGCATCTGCGCACAAAACCGAATATTGCGACATTTCACGCGTATTGTTTAAAGTTGCTCAAAAAACATTCTTACTTACTCAGCAAACCAACATTTACCATCATTGATGCACAAGATGCTCAAAAACTACTGCAAAATATTACCAAAGAACGTGGTGTTGATCGTCTGTTTAATTCCAAACAGTTACTACCGATGTTTTCCTCTATGAAAATGCATGATCTGGTAGGTACTGAGCTACCTGCATGGAATATGCATCACGCACAACAGTTCATGGAACTGTACAATGCGTATCAACAACAAAAGAGCCTGAGTGGTTACCTTGATTTCGACGATTTGCTCTACACCACATTCCATTTGTTTAAAACAAATCCAGAATTTAAAGCCGCTCACCAGCAACATCATCGCCACATTTTAATTGATGAGTATCAAGATACCAACCTGATACAACATGAACTCCTCAAGCAAATGTCTCAGCAAAATCAAACATGCATCGTTGATTCAATCTGTGCAGTGGGAGATGAAGATCAATCTATTTATTCTTGGCGTGGAGCAACGGTTAAAAACATTTTAGAGTTTCACAAAGATTTCCCCACTACCAAAAAAATTAAACTGGAACAAAACTATCGATCGACGCAGCAAATACTTGATATCGCAAACAGCGTAATCAAACATAATGTCGATAGAAATCATAAACAACTATGGTCTGCAAATACAAAAAAACATAAACCTCTCATTCTTGAATGTTTATCTGACCTGCAAGAATCAGCACTGATTGCACAACTCATCAGCATTCTGAGTAAAAAAGAACAACGATCATCGATTGCGATTCTATATCGAACACATTACCAATCTCGTACTATCGAAGAAGCACTCATGAAAGATGCTATTCCGTACAAAATTATTGGTGGTATACAGTTCTACGAACGCAAAGAGATTAAAGATTTACTCGCGTACTTACGATTGGTCATCAATCCATTTGATCGCATCTCATTTTTTAGAGTAGTGAACTGCCCTCTTCGTGGCCTGGGTGAAAAATTTGAAGAACTGTTTTTAGACTGCTGGAACCAAAATCCACTTTCAACGTATCAAGAAATAGCTCAACTACTACTTGAACAAAATTTAATCAGCCCTAAACAAACAGCATCGCTCTATCAATTTATCAACCTGTTTAAAAATGAACTTGATTTAAACAAGGTTAGCTCTGTTTTAGAAATGTTTATTGCAAAAACTGCGTACAATCAATATTTACAAGACGCACATGACAAAAAAGAAGCAGAAGAAAAACGTGAAAACGTTGCAGAGTTTGTACGCGCAGCGCAATATTTTGATGAAAATCAAGCAGCTGGGTTATCACAATTTTTAGATGAAATTGCACTTATGCAAGAACAAATGAAAAAAGATGATACATCCACTGATCGTGTTCACATGATGACACTGCATGCTGCTAAAGGTCTTGAATTCAACAACGTTATCCTCGCAGGACTGGAAGAAGGTATTTTGCCAAGCAATCAATCGATTGGCCAAGAAAATGTTGAAGAAGAGCGTCGTTTATTTTACGTTGGTATTACACGAGCACAAGAAAAACTACTGATCACCACAACCAAATATCGCAATGTATTTGGCAAACTGGATCAACAACGACCATCGCGTTTCCTGCAAGAAATTCCAGAACATTTAACGCAACAACAAGCAGCAGCGCACTGGAGCAGTGCTGGATTTCGAACGTTTCTACAAGATTGGGTTGATCAAAACAACACGACTGCTCGTCCGCAGCCAATACCACAAGCTACGCCCGTATTTAAACAACCAGCACAAAAACAAACTCACTATAGCCCGCCAGCATCAACCAGCAACACCTCTGCTACAACAGGACCTATCAAACGACTGCAGCCGGTCAAGCATGCTACATTTGGGTTTGGAATAGCACACCATATCAAACAAAAAGGTGAGAAATTTATTGTCACCGTACAGTTCACGCATCATGGCTCTAAGAAAATCGATAGTACGTTTCTGGAAATTATTTAAAAAACGCCCATACCACTGAATAATAATAATAATAATAATAATGGTGTTTTTCATAGTAATTTTGTTATGAATGTAACAATCTATAACTATCTCTTAAAAAAGGAGAAAAAACATGAAAATCTCATCGTTTTTAATGCTCATAACAACTATTTTTATTGCTCAATCAATTTCATGCGCAGATGAATTGATCTCAGCATCAAAATATCAGACAGATATCTACCGACAAGGTCCTGTCACCAAGCCTCAACGCCGTGCAATGCCTGGAGAGAAAGCATTAACACCAAAACAAGAAATCGCACAACTCAAAAAACAGATCCAACAAGTGCGCCAACAGATCGTTGCCAAAGTACAGCAAATTGCAAACGGCGACCTAAATGATAACGTGCAATTATTACAAAACATTTTAAATCATGAACAGCAAAGTTTAAATTCCCTACTTTCTTACTTCAAAATACGTCCAGAGGGAAAACCAAACCAAGCATATAACAGACCCGAAGTTCCAAATTGGGCAGGATGTCCAGCTTGCGAATAGTTAGTTAAAATTTTTTGCTCAACAAAAAACCTAGAGCTCAAACTCTAGGTTTTTTCTCAAAAATATTTCTTAATAAATCCTACTTTTTTATCTCAGTTAGCAAGCAAGTAAAAATCATATTTCAAAAATAATTGATTTTATATTCTTTAAGCAGTTAGGCTTGCAAAAAGATCATCCTGTCATTTAAAGGAATATCAAACCATGAACTATCTTAATATTTCCAAGATAACTATCATAACAACCATCTTCATCATTAAATCGATTTTATGTCCAGATACAATGTATCTACCAAATCACCCTCATACCCCCTCTCCGATCATGCGTCAACGCCCTGAAGTTCCAAAGACTAGACCCTTAACTCTTGTACAACGCACTGAGCACCTCAAACAAAAAATTGCACATCTTAAACAAAACTTAATGGAAATATATTTGGATATGTTTAATGCTATCGATGAAATTTTTGAAATTAATAGCTCGCTGATTACTCGCCTAGGCAAAGCAGAAGAAAAACCACCGTTACACCCTCCACTCAAAAATACGCGCAACATGCTTAAAGCAAAACATGATTTACCACCTATAAGCGACCACAAGCATGACTCTCCAAGCAATACGCATCAATAAAAAATCCACATAAAATATTTAAGGCATCATAATAAATATTATGATGCCCTATCTTTGTCCAAACTACTATTTTGATAAATTACCTACCACTATATAAAGTTAGATAATCGTACAAGCGCTCTTTCCAATCATTTCCTTTATCACTCAACTGATTTGATGGTTTTCGTTGACCAAATAACCCTGGCCAGAATGCCTCACTTAATCCTTGCTTTGCGTCTTGTAACGAATCAAAACTACGGTATTTATAGCCCTGATTCATCTCACCCTGATTTGGCACAAAATATACGGCAATATATTTATTGCTATCATACGGATGCTTATCAATCCATCCGTCTCGTCCCATTCCACCATACACTCTTTTGTTTAATACTGATGCATCATCTCCGCTTAAATATCTCCAAAACACTTCAGAATTAATAGGTTCTGTGAACCAAATTTAAAAAAGCATTAAAAAAAGATAAGCTTCCTTTAAAAAAACCAGACTAAAGGTTTAAAAAGGAAGCTGTGATGCATCACTTAGTCAAAGATACAGAAATTACTAAAA